>Ga0123342_1006532_pt1 | contig 16090 bp, 6 predicted proteins | sample Turbeawhitnodule_FD_89960 | JGI IMG/M metagenome (GOLD analysis project Ga0123342, IMG submission 89960) | Root nodule microbial communities of legume samples collected from Mexico - Turtle bean Mexico white nodule | ecosystem: Host-associated > Plants > Roots > Nodule | place: Mexico: Nepantla... | reverse complement strand
AATTGGCAGATATGTTTACTAAGGGACTTCCCACAAAACAATTCGAAGATCTTACTTGCAAGTTGGGAATGATAGATATACATTCACCAACTTGAGGGGGAGTGTTGCATAATCAAGAGAATTGTTATAATTAAGTGCAGATTCCATTTTATATTTATTAGGACAGATTTGTTAGTGATTTTATTTTATTTGTACAGCTTTAAACACCCATTATTTATGGCTTTCATTACCTATTATTTCTTTCCTTAATTAGGTTGTAAAACAGTCTATAAATAGAAACTGTAATCACATTTGTAAAATATCTCAGAAATATATTTCATCTATTTCTTTCAACTCATAGTATATAAGTGCTTTAAGCTCTAGCAAACCGCTAAAAGTTAAGTTATGGCAGCTATTACAACTGCATGCAGATGCCATGTAGTTTCTCACTTTTGGGCGTCATTATATAGAATGGAGCCTTGTTCCTGCTCCAGTGGTGTGTTGTTAAAAAATTTTGCTATCAATACTAATTACCCTACTATTGTTATTATAAACACTACAAAATTTACTTAAAGCATGTCTCATTATTGTTCAATTTTTGTCTTAAGAAAAAACATGTGGTTCAACAAGCAAAATAGGCTAGTTCGAAATCCAAAGATGGCTGATGGATAACAACGTCTCTCTTCAAAAGTCATTAATCTTACATCTAGCAGCCATCAGGTATATAACTTTCAGGTTAGCTGTTTGCCAAAATATTCCAAAAGAATAAAGCACAACACTCCAGAACACTCAGCACTGGGATTTGCATAGAGTCTCCCACCTTGACCATTTCCAGTAATGTATAATCTCTTCATGTGTCCTTTATATAATATAATGTCTTTTTTTCCAGTAATTTACACTTGACCACCCACGTAGACCTTCTTTTCATATATAACCAAATGTGAATCCACACATTGGCATAGTCTTTGATCATGCACTGGCCCTTGAACCATTCCTATCAAGATCAACAAGAACAATATTTGTGGGACAGAAAAAGGATTGATGAAGATATCAAAATGTTCATGATGAACCTAATTGGTAAGATATCATTACAATGTCTATATTTTTTATTTACGAAAACCAGTATCAACCACATCAGACATCCAGCTGATGCAAATCAAAGAGGACCACTATAACGAACAAAGTTCTTACTTCAAGTGTGTAAAACAATTGCACTCCTAGGGACTTGAACTCAAAACCCCTAGTTAATCTTGAACAATCACCCACTAGGCTAGTCTGCATGCTCAGTAGTTTTGGGTCGTGACTCTTTGTATTATGTAATATTTAACCCTAGTTATTTCTTTTTCTCTAGAAGGCACTTCAGCAGATGTCTAGATAGTGAACATGCTTTAAATGTCATCTAGGAGTGGTAAAGCAATTCATTTATCCATCATTCCCTCGCTTCATCTAATACAACAAAAAAATTAAAGAGGATTGTAATAAATCCATAAATATAGGAACAGGGACAAAAATAAGAATAATGGTTTATAATTGAAGACCAACTATTCCGTAAAAGGCACAAAGTCACATTTTTAGTAATATTTGTTCAATTTGATTTAAACTTCAATTCGGAAAACAGATTATGATGACCAAATATTACACTAGATGATGAAAAACTTTTAACAGTGAACGAAAGAAGAAATATGTATGTACTAAAAAAATTACAATTTCACGGGAAAAGCCCTGATCTCACATTTATTTTAACCAAAAAAGAATTCACTCCTCAATTATACCTATGTAGTAAAATCTCCATATTGAGTACAATACCTGAAATGTTTTACCAAGGCCCATGGTATGAGCTAGAATACATCCAAGACCTTTATCCCCAGACTTCACTTTTCTGATTGACTGTATGATATTTTCCCACATGAATCTTATTCCAGATATCTGCAAATGTGCAACAAATTATATTATAGAAAAATACCAAATCTAAAAAAGACCAACAAACTCCATGTAATAACTTCAAAAATACTTCAATAAATGGCAATAAAAACACGAATGAAGAAATGGAAGACGTAAGACTGGTGAAAAGTACGACTTATTCATACTCCTTACTACTATGGTGTCCCTACTTTGCTTGTTTAGCAACTAAACCACACTATGTGCATGTTTGGTTTGGTTATTATGAAGAAATAATCTCCATTTTTACAAGATCATGAGATGTTAAAAATGCTTATTTCCTGAAAAACAAGCTTTCCTGCATATTTACTCTAGTAGCAAATGAAGACATACCAACTATCCAAGATGTACAGAGTTCATATTGTCAGATTATAATTGCTAAGTATGGTGCCAATAATAAGTTAAAAATCCAAACAGGTATTCGAAGTTTCCTAAAATCCTCCAGTTAGAACATCCAACAAAAAGGTGCCAGTCTAACATCCAGAAGTATCAACTGACACGTAAAATACACCTAGTCTTTTTTCCTTTGCTTCCATCGCTAAGCAATATGCAAATAACAATTGCAAGCTCAACCAGAAACAAGTGTACTTAATATGATCTAAATTGAATCCTAATAAGGTTCATTATCCAAAACAAAATAAATCAGGATTAATACAGAGAAAAAGAACTAGGTACACTGGAAATTCAGAAAAAAGAATTGAGAATTTGTATCCAGAGAAGCAACTCCATAAAGAATCAAAAACCTGATGCGCCTTCAGTTTAGCTGAGATGCTAGGAGGAATTCTAACAGCTTCTTCACCTTTCTCCCTCACAACATTCACTATGTAACCTGCTAGTGCATCACCAAGAACTTCAACACTTGCACCTTCTGATAAGTTTCCATTACACCCGTCAGAGCTCATCTCAATTGATGAAGCAGAAAACTGCCCTCTCAAAGACTTCAGGCGTTCCTGACGTTCCTACAAAAGTAAAGACGATAATGAACAATTTGGCCTAGCAAAGCCAGTTTTCGAGAAAACAAATTTCACCTTTTCAATTGCAATTTTCCTTTTTGTCTCTTCTCCTAATTCAGCATCATCAAGTATCCTGCGAATCTTCTTTTTGGGTCTTCGTTTGGAACTGTAAAAAAAATATAAGATTATAGAACATCTCGGCAACTAAAAAAAGAAGACTGTTGTAGATAACTAGTGTAAAGTTACAATAGCACAACAAAAATGTATGCATATGATTTAATATCAGATGAGACTTTTAGGAGTCTTACATTTAGTAGAATGAAAAACTGAATGTGGTGCTTAAACCATTGGGTAAGTGTCGATAATGTTATAGTGAATGTAGTGTATAGGCTTTACTAATAGTATAATAGACTTGCAGGTATCTTAGCACTACATCAGTTAGTTATGACAACTGTTTATTTGATAACAGACTTACAATCAGATCTAGCACTCTGTATTACACACTATACATACTCTAGTTGTAATCAGATGAAAAGAATGGAATAAAAATAGTTTAGTTTATTCTCTACTTTCTCTATCTATAAATTTTAGAGAGTGAAAGCCATCCTGAGCATTGGCTCTTAAAGTAGGGGGGCAACATTAGGAATCTCATATTGAATAGAATAAAAAACTTAATGTGGTACTTTAAGTCATGAGATTTCTCCATCTAATGGACAAGTCTTTTGAATTGGCTCTCCTCTTATGCTTAAGTCTCTAAGAGACAGCCACATGGATATTTAGAAGGAATGACAAAGAATATCCAAGATGAAACGACAATGAAGACAATAATATTGAACAGAAACACATATAAGTCATCAAATAAATTTCCAAATTTGAGATATACATTCCAAAAAACAAAATAGTTAAATGTTTTTCAAACCACCTTCATTGTCTTAATCATTGTCAGAATTAATACGAGAATGGTCAAAAGGAAAAAGTATGTCCAGCAGATGCAAGAATCATTAACCCTTGGCGAATACCACTAATTCCTAAGCTTCAACTATAAATTGTCAATGATTAGTAAGAAATAATAATAAAAATATAGCTGTGATGGTAGAGGACATGAAGTCTTATGCAGCAGAAAAAGACAATCAGCAATCTCAGGATAAAAGCATGAGCATGAGATAAATTGATATTCAGGAATATAACCAAGCCATAAGAAGTGTTGTCAATTAATTAAGCTGCAACAATGACTTCACCTCATTGTAACATTAATCTGTGCATCTGAATCATCTGAATTATCTGAATCGTCTGAATCATCTGAATCACTACTAGAACTAGAAACTACTATGGTAGCGGACCCCACAGCTTTCTCTAGTTGTAAGGACAGTCTTTGCAAAAGATTTGGACGGCAACAACAGCAATGCCAGCTCGTGGTCTGAGTTCCAGAAACCAATTCTACACCAAGATTCTTCTTTAAACAATTCGTGCAAAATAAAATATTGCATAATTTACAACTAACTAATTCACTGTTTCCTCCACACCAGGTACAGTAACCCTTCGAACAATCTTGTCCCAGATCCTGTGACAAGTAATCATTAAAATTGAGTGAGTCTCCTGTACAGAAATAGAAATATTAATGTTTAATGAAACACATTACTTTGAAAAACAATATTCTTTCAGGTTGATTAAAAGAATAGCTTTTTCGTCGTCCAAAGCAAACTACACAGAACTATTTACCAATTTACACAATCAAAATAGATACTTTCCACAAATGGGATGAAAAAAATCATATGGCTTTCCCAACTGCAAAAAACTGTCATTGAATCTTATTAACAGTAAAGTCTGTTTTACTAATATATTAAAACAGAAGTATGCAATTATGCACCAAAGATCCCTCAGAATTTTAGTACAATTTCAAAGCTAAACGTTAGTAGATATAGACTAGTACCTTTTGATATGCCTTTTCTTTTAATAAGCGGTTGCAATCTCCACAAGTAATTACTTTCAAGAGAGGGTGTGGATGCACTTCAAGAGCCATTTTATCACAAACTGTGCACAAAAAATTTTCATCCGGACACTCTGAAGGAAGAGAACCAGTATCATTGTTAGATAAATCTTCTTTTACTTCGTGAGTATTGCAATCTAATTTCTCCTTAGTGACCCCCTCTTCATCATCACTATCAATAACAATGAGCCGAGATTTTTTATTATCAGCATCAAGCTCACCACTGCATACACGTTTGATTCCTCTCTGTTCAATAACACCATCTGCTAAGGATTTGGGTGGATCTGACAAGCCACCAGTACTTGTAAGCTTTTCTTTGTCAAGATGATGATTGGCATCAAAACCTTTAATATTATCAGTCTCCATAAGAGCACATGTATCCTTGCCATTGTCAGAGACTATTTTCCCATCATCTTTAGTTCCTTCTTTCGTATCAGGGTTTAAATGATCAGCATAAGGTTTCTGTGTGGGGCTCTCTGTCAACAGGATAGGTGTGCTCATTTCTCGCTGATTTACAATCCGAATTAGTTACAAGTTATAACAATGTTAAAAGAATAGAACCAAATCAATTCAACATCATTAAACCATATGATTTCCTACAATCCCAACACTGAATTAGGAATACAAAGAAGCACATGTTACTTATCCCATACACAAAATCATTAATTTCAGTAAATTATACCAAAAAAGAAACCATTGGCGTCAAAAATCTCAAAAGTAATATTCATAACAAAAATAGATAACAGTAATGTCAGACGGTTTCAAGTAAAAAAAATGAGAACGAAGTTATAAAACTCACCTGTTTACTTATCTTTTTATGCCTCCTATGTTTCAAATGGATTTGTAGTTTCTTATCAACAATTGCATCATCTTCTTCTTTGACCTGTGAAAGAAAGTGCATGAAAAATATAATCAACTTCCTAAACACAAGCAAGAATACATCGTCATGAAAAACAAAATATATACATATGCATAACATTGATTAACATGGAATACCCCTACATGTACTGATGTATAATACACCAGTCTGCTATATGTTAGCATATCAGATAGTGTTTGTGTTCTTATGTTTACAGTATGCATAATCATTCAAAAAGCCCAGACGTCAAAGACCATAACTAATTTGACAATTAAGATATGGCCACAAGAATGAATGCCAATTTGGAAGTCATATAATCATATTGTAGTTATCAATCACGCATAGCAGAACATAGCAACTGACAACAAACACACTAAAAGTGTTCAGAACAGAGAAAAAAACTGCATATAATATAATTTGTAATAAACACATAAATGCTCCAAACAAACTCAATTCAGAACAAAAGCCTTTCAGAGTTCAGAACATATAAAATAATGGAATGTGAGTATCAACACTGAAGAATACTGGAAAAGATGGCTAAGTTGTGGTCACAGTAGAGAAAAGTACGGGTGGAAAAAGGCGTCCATTTAGGGTTTGTCAGCATTATGAAAAGGGGGAGGACAAAACCATGGCTTTGAAATATCTTACTCTAGCATTGCCACTTGAAAACAGACCCACTGTTCAAATACTTTTGCATCACATTGCCACTCTGCACCTCTATATTGTCATAGTGCCTCTATTGCATGAAATCAATAATTCAATAACTGAGTCATAGGCTCATTCCATGAAGATAATTTTGAAAAACAAGGAGGACATGAAACAAGGATAAGAATAGACACTTTATTCATAGACTACATTAAGAAAGCAGAGAAATAAAGATTGTAATAATTAATAGTAATGCTAAAAAATGGAACCATAATTACTTACCTTAAACAGGACAGAATAAACAAAAAAACAAAGATTTATACAGAAATCAACCAATGAACTTTTGCATCACATTGCCACCCTGCACCTCTATATTGTCATAGTGCCTCTAATGCATGAAATCAATAATTCAATAACTGAGTCATAGGCTCATTCCATGAAGATAATTTTGAAAAACAAGGAGGACATGAAACAAGGATAAGAATAGACACTTTATTCATAGACTATATTAAGAAAGCAGAGAAATAAAGATTGTAATAATTAATAGTAATGCTAAAAAATGGAATCATAATTACTTACCTTAAACAGGATAGAATAAACCAAAAAACAAAGATTTATACAGAAATCAACCAATAACGAGTTCATTCCAAATTGGAAATATTAAGAAGAAAAAAGGCTGCTCAGTAAGTACCCAAGTTCAAAAGAACTCAAGACAACTAAAAAACAAAAGCAAAGAGTCTAAATTCATTAATAAACTCTAAAAGTGAATCATTCACAAAACAATTTAAGAAAAGAAAGAGAAAAGAAAATTAAACAAGACAATAGCATCTAAGTCAATTACCAGAGTTGAATTTTTCTACTGTTCAAATACACAAAAATATTCAGATGCATGGTTAGTAAACTACAAGGTTACATTCTTAGATCCATGAAACGAATCAACTTGTTTTCAAATTCGGTTTTGAGTAAGCTCGCATGGACTAAAGCATACTTACTCAAACTCAAGTAAAATCGCAAATTCAGAGGCAGTTCTGTGAGTTCAGTTCAGTTCAGTTCTCGCCATTTGGATCTCCAATCTGGGAGTGTATTGATGGTTCTTTCTAATCTGTTCCATAGATGTCAATGGCAGATTGTGGAGGTGTGGAGCAGAACAGCACTGCTACACTTTAAAAGAACACGTTGAGCCACACCGCAAATCACTCCAAAAGCAACAGTTAGGAAAGCTTCGCTTGTGGCGCTAGCCAACAGAGAACTAGCGGGTCGGGTCCTAACTAGGTTTGGGTGTGTTTTACTCTTTTTTGGTTTATTGGGGCTTAAGTTAAATCTTAATTGAGTCCAAAATTTCTGGTGGGTTTACTGAACCAATAAAACAAGTGAACTTTAACTTGTTAATCAAGAACTGTTAGTTACTATATAATTATTATAAAATGTTATAAATTAGAGAAGATGAATGATAAAAAGTATAATGGTATGAAAAACATAAATAAAAATTGAAAACATAACATGTAATATACATAATATATGATTAAAAAATAAAATTATAAAAGATTAAATAAGACATTGGTTTTGCTCCTTCAATTTCAGAATGTAATGTATTTAGATATTATAATTTGCTAGCTTTATTATGAAATTAAAATATTGACTAATTATGTTATTTATTGGTATTTTAAGATTTTTTATATTAAGAATTAAAACCTTTTCATCCAAATATATGATTACTAATATATTACATACAATAGAAACGAATACAGGACATCCCACTTTGCAACAAATAAAGGAAAATCAAAAAGTCTTGTAAAACAAACATCTTAGTTTCAGAAACAATTATTACTAATAAACAAAAAGTACTGAACAGTCATTTTGGTCCTTAAAAATATTCTGAATTTACAACTACAATTTAATATCTCATTTTACTTAATTATATTATTTAGTTCTTAAATTATTCAAACTTGGGTCATGTTATTCATCAAAACTTAATTGATACCAAGATACAAAACATGAAACATGTTTGCATATTTTGAAGGCTAAAAATTTCACCAACTGTGTAATTTTGGGAAATAAATGTTTTTAAAAAGCTCTTGTAGGAGACTAACAATAAAAGGATGATAATTTCTTCTAAATAAGTTAATCCCAATACACACTAAATCAAACACTTACAAGGATCAGCATCCAATTTTACTCGATAAATGAATAATGAATTGTTAACCAACCTTTTTAAATTGTCTCCTTTGCTCATCAGAAAGATCTAGTTCTCTTTCATTTGCAATGGCAGCTGCAATAAATGGATCCATAGAATTGCCATCAACATCATCAATCTCCTCCACCTAAAGAAAAAAAAGGTAATTAACATGCTGTATGAAACAGCTGCTATAATGTTTTAAATTATGCAAAGGCCAACAATTTAAGAATTCATGGAAAAGATAAAAAAAATTCCAGACCAAATACAAAAAAACTTAACCAATTTTCTACATATAGAATAAAAAACCATACAGACAGGACTAAAAAAAATTAATGAATAATCAAGCAACTATTAACCAATCACAGGATCCATGCACACACGCACAATGCCATACTATTTAGAAACATACCGTATTTAAACCAGTAGCAGGGAAAGAAAAGGTAGCACATGCTAGATTGTTTAGGACAGTAACTGAGTAAAAGTTAACAAGTGATGTTTACAATGAAACATGAGATCTGAGGAAGTACTAATGCAATCTTTCATTGGATAAAATAGAATCACTAATATTACCCCAGCCATTTCCTGACACTTATTTATCTATGTATTTGTACAGCACTACGTATAGTGCAAATCAATCATCAATAACTCAAGGGGTAAGGGGGGGCATGATAAATTAAAAAATCACTAACATCAGCTAGCTCCAGTAACTATTCCTTCTTCCCCTTCATTTGATTTCTTTGACATTTACATTCAATAAAATAAAACAAAAGCAGTAAGCACAGCCAAAAGTATATTTTCCACCTCATCAACTCCAGGAAATTTGAGTCCCATCAAGGCAGCTTGCTGTGGAGTGCTGGCCAAATAAACTGAAGCCCAGTGCTTACTGCCAAATGAAGCATCAATGCCACTCCCATCAGAAACTAATTTATTGAACATATCCCAATCACCCTCAATTTCATTCTTCACTGGCTCCTGGGTTTCATCACAAAGTTTTTTCTGGAGAAAGCCACTAGCACCCTCTTCCAGTAATTTACCATGTCGCCTGAACCAACACCTAAAACCTGTAAGAGAACATATTTCATTGTTTCCAGATACAATACCAGATAAAAACCATACCTTCTAACAGGTCTGTTTACTTGTAGATGCTTCTCAGCATCAGCAATTGACTCAGCAATTTCTGAAGTTGCCACAGAGCCAACCCAGTGATTTCTCTTTTTCCAAGCTTCAGTGGAGCAAACATTAGGAGCTTCTTTTTCAATCAACTTATAAAGGCTAGGAAGTTCAATGCCAGCCCCATCAAGTTGTTCCTGCATAATGTTGTATCAATCAATAATAGAAGAAAAACACAAGTACATTTCAAAGGAGGCAGAATTTACTCAGTAAATTTCTACAACCAAACAAAAATATTAGCAACTGGGAATGTTAGAATCTACCACATTTACAAAGGAAACAAAAGAAAGAGAAAAGAAAAGCACAAATGCAGACAAATAAAAGGCGGTTAATTACACAAAGCTTTGATAATTAAGGGGTCTGGGAAAGGTCAAATGCAAGCAACCTTAGGGCAACTGCAATGGGAGCAACTTACATGAGTTACATCCCACATTGCAAAATGTAAAATGTGGATCTCACAGTGCCACATCATTCTTAAGCAACTCATACTCAATTTTGCTCAAATAGAAGAAATTTGAAGGAACTCCTAGCAACTCATTATGTTATATGTTTTTACTCTCTTTTTGTTCTCTGCCTATCACTGCTCTCTCTCTCTCTCCCCCTTGTCCCAAAATATTATCTTATTATTCATAAGCAACAGTGGCTTAGTGAAGCATGTTTAAATTCTTTTTTAAACAACTTACAATGTCAACTCGTATTCCTTCAATGGAATGTTACTTAAAGCAACTGCTAGCATATTCTGTTAGAGATACTCTTAACAGGGTGATCGAAAAGTAAGTAATAGAGTTTGAGGAAGGAAGCGAAGCAAAATTGAATGGTGATAAGCCGACGGTTCATAGTGGCAAAATGGCAAGAGCACAAGTGAAGAGACTAAAACGGCAATGATAACCTAATTGCTAATTGCTTAAGTTCATGACATGGTGCCAACTAGAGTCTATATGAGAAATTGAGAAATAATTTTTATTTTGAATGTGCTTGAGTTTGCTTTCCACACACCATAATGGACTGCTCTTATTTAAGAGCACACTATAAAGAAGTTAATCAATGCAAAAAATTTTGCAACAGAACAATTAAGATCGCCAAGATTGTCCATATCAAGAGTTTGCATAAACTTGTGGAGGTTCCATAAAATCACAAGAGTTTACTTAATTTTTAAAAAAATATTAAAATACCAATAAAAAAAATAATTCAATAGTTTAATTTCATAATGAAGCAAAACAGTAAACTATTATATCTCAATACAGTTAATACATTACACTCAAAATTGAAGGAAGAAAACTATTGTAAATAGCATATTATTAGATAAAAATATTCTCAATATCTTCATAGTAATTAGGAAAATATATCTTCAGAATCTTCGTATTTATTTCAGCATATTTTCCTTTTATAAAGGTTTTGGTTATTAAAAATAGAGATGGTAGGAATGTAACTTGTGGCTGATATCAATAAAATAATTCTTTAGCTTTCAACTTGGTATCAGAGCTTGCGATGTTGGGAGACCTATTTCCCCAACCTCATTAACCACCATCTTTGTCGTTGTTAGCGATCGTTGTTAGGTCAGTGGTGGTCTAAAAAGGTGTTCCCCACCTAGGGTAATTGAGACCTCTTAAGCACCAAGGGGTGACATTTCACTTTGATTTGGTTTTGTTGCCAAACATCTCGTTTTTTTTGTTACGAATCAAAACGATAAGGGTTGAATCTTTATTATCTCTTTGTTTTGTGTTTTCCAATGTCAGTATGACATCTTTTATGTTATGTTTGGATTGAGGAAGGGATTTGTGGGGAGGGGAGGTAGGGGAGGGAATGGATTTGTGAGGATTAGAGAGGATGTGAAAATATGTGAAATTGTTTGGATTGAGGGATGATAGAGTGGATTTGTGAGGAAGGTTTCTTGAAATTTGTGAGTGATGTGATAGTTATGAGAAAAATCAGAAATTATTTTGAATATGTAAAATATAAATTTACAAATTTATCCTTGTTATAAAAAATATTTGAATAATGAATTATGATATATTTTTTTGTAGTTTTGAATTAATTAAATTTCTAATATGTAATATCCATAATTACTTGTATTTTTTAATAAAAAAATATAATAGAAAATATTTGTGTTAAATTGAAATAAATATATTAAAAATTATAAAAATAATATTAATTATTATATATATTTGTTATTTTATATAACTATATATGTGTTGTTGATGAGTTTACTCCTTAAATCCAATAATTCCAACATGATATCAGAACTACAACACCATTTCCTGTCATCAGTATGTCACCCAGTTCAAAAAATATGTAACTCCACTACAACAATGCCTACTCTCCATAGCTATTGTTAAAATGTTCCCCACCAACTAGGCATATGGGCGAAAGTTTGGCTGTTTGAAAGTTTATTAACGATGTAGACCGTTAAGGAGCGGTGTGGTATACTGATATGGTACCGTGAGCATACAGGAGTCACAAATTTGGTTGTTAAAGGGTTGGTGTGCCGGAGTGGGTCTGCAATTGGTTCTCTTTGTGCATCTCCTAGTGGCATTGCAGGTGTGAAGACATTTCGGATCTATACCCAAGGTTTTCGTGTAGCTTCTTTTTTACTTGCCTCTCCCTAGGTTCCCGAGGAAGGTTTGGTGGTAGATAGTTCTAGAGTTCTTTAGTTTTGTTAAAACACCCTTGGATCTGCCCTTGGAGTTGTAAAGCCTTGGTTTACCTGCTATAAGCTCTTTGTATGGGTCTGTTAGTATCTGGCAGGGGTGTAATTGTTTTGGTTCTATATATGGGTTGGGATACCCCTGAAGTATCCCTCTTAATTTTATATATTCATTGCTGATCAAAAAAAAAAATGTGTTGTTGACATTATAATTTTATTTTATTATTTTCATTATTTATAATTATGTGTTATTAATAGTACAATTAAATATTTTTGAAATTGTTAAATAAATTTACGTAATATTTAATTTTGTATATTGTATATTATAATAAAATGCATGCACAAGGGTATTTGGGTAAAATGCAATAATCATACATGGCTAGGGTAATCAAAACAAAACAAAATTTCATAAGCCGACTAGCAACATTAGAAAATGGCTAGGGTAATATTAGTGATTTGGGCATCTCTTTCAACCTTTTAAGAGCTATGTTGAGTCTTTCAAATGTAATATTTGTCAATTGTCAAAGCATCATCGTGCATCTTATCCCATATTAGGTAAAAGGAGTAATTTCCCGTTTAACTTAATTCATTCGGATGTTTGAGGACCTGTTTTAAAATTTATTTCATGAGCAAAATGGATTGTTAATCATTGATGATTGTACTCATCTCACATGAACATACATTATGAAACGTAAATACGGAGTCTTTCAAATTTTTGTTAAACTTTTTCGTCTGGTCCAAAAATAACTTTGGAAAAAATATCAAAAAGATTTTGGTTTGATAATAGTACTGAATGTGAAGAACTCTCCAAATTTGTGAATCATAATGGTATTGTTCATGAACTAACATGTGTTAACACTCCACAACAAAACAGAGTTAGGGCCTTCCTTTCCCGATATTTGTTCCTAAAACCTATTGGGGAGAAGTTGTGTTAACAGCTACATACCTCATCAACAAGTTACCCACTTATATCTTAAATAACGTTAGTCCTATTTTGTCTTTTTTGTCTTTTGTTCCCTTTACTCCTTTAGAGTCAAGTCTACCTTGTCAAGGTTAGGAGGTTCTGTTTTTGTTCACTCTCATAATTCTAATCACAGTAAATTAGGTCCTAGAGCTCTTAAATGTGTATTTATTGGTTATCCTCATAATAAAAACGGGTACAAAATGTTATCATCCTAAGAGTCATGTCTATATCACCATGGATGCCACCTCTCATGAAACATAATCCTTTTTCGTAAGTCCTATGCTTTAAGGGGAGATAACACTTCCTACCCAAGTGTAAGAAGCCATGAGGAGTAAACATTGGACTCAAGCTATAAGAGAGGAGAAGGAGGCATAAGGAAGAAGTGGATGCATGGGAGATTGTTGACAAACCAATAGACAAAAGAGCAATATGATGCAAATGGATATTTACAATGAAACATAAGGCAAATGGGTTAGATTGGTTGCGAAGGGGTATACTCAAACTTATGGAATTGACTATGAGGAGATTTTTTTTCTCCTGTAGCAAAGATTAATATAGCTCGAGTTATTCTTAATCTAATAGCTCATGTTGGATGAAAATTACACCAATTGGATGTGAACAATGTCTTTCTTCATGGAGATTTAGAAGAAGTGTACAAGAAGAATCATTCTAGATTTGAAATTCATGGTAAAAGGAATAAGGTATTCCTCCTAAAGAAGGCCTTATATTCAACAATCCCCAAGAGCATAGTTAGGGAGATTTACAAAAGCAATGGTTTCTTGAGGATATAAGCAAAGTCGAGAAGATCATACTTTATTCATAAAACACTTCGTTACAGGTAAACTTACACTTTTGTTAGTCTATGTGGATGACAATATTATTACAGGAGATGGTGAAACGTAGAAATTGACTTCCAAGGAAAAATTGGCGGCTCAATTTAAAATGAAAGACCTAAGAAAACTTAGTATTTCCTTGGATTAGAGGTTGCTTATTCAAAAATAAAGAGATTTTCATCTCCCAAAGAAAATATGTACTTATTCTCCTTAACAAAACTGGTAAGCTAGGATGTAGAACCTCAACAGTTCCTATTAAAATCATAGAATTGGAAGTGAAGAGAGTTCTATCTTAGAAAAAACCCAATATCAAAGATTGGTAGGAAAATTTATTTATTTAACACACATGAGACAAGACAATGTTTATGTAGTTAGTATTGTGAGTCAGTTTATGCATGATCCAAGATAAAGGCATATGCAAGCAATTGACAAAATACTTCACTATTAGTCAAGCCCAAGAAAGGGGTTATTCTTTAAGAAAGGAGACACTTTGAACCTAAAGATATATATTGATACAGATTATGTAGGCTCTATTATTGATAAAAAAAAATCTACATTTGGGTAATGTATGTTTCATCGAGAAAGTCTAATGACCTGGAGAAGCAAAATACGAGATAGAGTATCTTGTTTAGTGCAGAAGTTGAATTTCAAGTCTTTACTCAAGGTGTGTGTGAAGGACTCTGGATGATGACCATAAAATTAAATGGCATTCCTATACAATTGTATTGTGATAACAAGCAACCATGAGCATTGACCATAATCTAGTCCAACATGATCCGACCAAACATATTGAAATTTACAAAAAAATCATCAAAGATAATCTTGACGAAGGCCTAGTGGTCACAACTCACTTTCCTACATGATTTCAGACGGCAGACATTCCCATTAAAGGGCTTCCTCAAGGCAGACTGCAAGATCTTGTAGGCAAGTGAAGAATGATTGATATTCATTTACCAACTTAAGGGTGAGCTTTGTAAATTCTAGATTATTAGGATAAAATATATTCTCAATGTCTTCATAGTAATTAGAAGAAAAATATCTTTAGAATCTTCCTATTTATTCCAGCATATTTTTTTAAGGTTTTGGCTATTGCAAATAGAGATGATGAGAACGTAATTTGTGTGATTAATATCAATAAAATAGTTCTTTAGTTTTCAACTAAAACCACTATATTATTTAGTTTATTATATTTTAATTTTTAACTATAGTATCATATATAATATTTTCTTTAGTTTATAATTTTTTTTAATTATTGTATTATATACTATACATGGTATGTTTTAATTATTTTTATATTTCTAATATTATTATATTCTTATTATTTTACAAATTATTATATTATATATAATAGGTAGCAATTATTGGCTTACAAGTAAATAATTCATCCATACTTTTTTTGTTTAACAAACTCACTAAAAAATATATTGGACTCAAATAAGATACCAAGTCATTGTGACCCAACCCTAATTAAGTAAAGGCCCAACAAATATAAAAGGACAAAATGTCACATAGACTCAAATTATGACCCGAACCACCACCACTTTCCTGCTTTCCATTTAGGGATAGCAAAGTGGGGTGGGTTGTGCGAGCCGGCCCACGACCCGCTAAGAAAAACATGGGGTGTGCTGCCTATTTCAACCCGGGCAGTTTCTTCCTACACCCCTACGTTTTTCTTCCTGCACCCCTACAATGTTATGCAAAGACTAAATTGTCCTTATTATTTTTTAAAAACCCTAAAATGCCCCTAATTCCTAAAAACCTTAAAACTCTCACTTTCATTTTCTTCCTCCCAACGCAGCCGCAACTCCCAGTCCAGATTTTCATTCCGTGCGACGCCATTCCAGAACTCCACATCTCTTTATGCTTTAGGGTGATATTGTCAACTTGAAGGTAAGTAAAATTTATGGTTTTTGGATCTCTACTTCTATCTTTTTTTTGGATT
>Ga0123342_1006531_pt1 | contig 16093 bp, 15 predicted proteins | sample Turbeawhitnodule_FD_89960 | JGI IMG/M metagenome (GOLD analysis project Ga0123342, IMG submission 89960) | Root nodule microbial communities of legume samples collected from Mexico - Turtle bean Mexico white nodule | ecosystem: Host-associated > Plants > Roots > Nodule | place: Mexico: Nepantla... | reverse complement strand
TGGCTAGACGCTCCATTTGGAAGACTAGACGCTCCTTTGAGAGGCTAGACGCTCCTTTGTGAAGCTAGACGGTCTTAGTCTTTTGGCTTTCATAGTGTGGTGAGCTTGGGCCCTCTTCCATCACATCTCATGGGCCTGATCCTCTACTAGTACCGCCAAGGCCGCAGCTGCGGATGACCCCGCCAGATAATCTTTCAAGAACCCGCTCTTCACTAGCTCGTCCAACTGATAGCCCAAAGTTAGGCAGTTGGTAATCGAATGCCCGAACGCCTGATGGAACTCGCACCACGCGTCCTTGTGTGGTCCCAGCACCTTGTCTGTCTTCGTGGGGACTCTCAGCCTATCTGCGATGTTGGGCACAGCGATGAGGTCCTTCAACACCACCACAAAGTCGTGCCTGACTGGCCTGTTCTCCCCTGAGCGCCCCCTGGCCAGGGGCTTCCTTGCCTCGTAGGGGAGCTTCCTCTCTTGACCTTTCCTCCCTGTCGCGGCGTCATTCACCCCCGCGGGCTGTGCGCGCGACTGTGCTCTAGGGCGTGCGGGTGCGACACTTGCACGCTTCTCACACACCTCACCTTCCGTTGCGATGTGCTCCACCGCGCGACGCCTGATTTCTGCGAAAGTTCTGGGACGATTCCTGATGAGCGACTCGCAGAATGGCCCAAGGCAGATCCCCTTCCTGAACGCATACACGATCATTGGCTCTTCCGTGGTGCCAACCTTCACCACCTGCGCCCCAAAATGGTTGATGTACTCCTTCAACGTCTCCCCCTGGTAGTGCTTCACGTCGAAGAGGTCATACGACACAGGCGGGGGAGCCCGGTTCACGATATACTGCTCCCTGAACAACTGTGAAAGCTGCGCAAAGGAGGTCACGTGACCAGCTGGAAGGCTAATGAATCAGTCAGCGTGCTCATGAATAACTTGCACCTCACGGTGTCAGAACCGCCGACAAGCATCATCTGCGTGTGGAACGCAGTGAGGTGCGCCTCTGGATCTTCCATCCCCGTGAACGTCACCTTCGGAATTACGAACGTGTGTGGGATCACTGCCTCCATGATGGACTGCGAGAAAGGCATAGGAAACTCCCTAGGTGGTGTGAAACACTCGCGATATTCTGTTTCACGATTCCCAGGGTGGTTGCGCAACCCACGGCGCAACTCTTCGTTCGCACGACACAACTGTTTGTTTCTCGCCTACGACGCCGCAAGATCCAACTGAATGCGTTCTTGCCCCACCTTCGACGCCGCCATCGCCTCTTGAAGGCCTTGTATCACCTCCATGACCTATTGCAAGGTCATGCCATCACTCTCTGCGTGTGTTGTTGAACTATGCCTCGTAGTCCTCATTCTTCACGGTTTCTTGGAGAATCTTGAACTGTTACTGTGAATCTTGGAACTTTCTTCGGTGGAACTGAGCGAATCTTGAAGATTTGCGGTGAATTTTGCAAGAATCTTGAAAAACCTCCACGAACCTCGTTGGTGCTACTGAAACTCGAACTTCTTGCGGCGGAACTGAACGAATCTTGAAGATTATCGGTGAATCTTGCAAGAATCTTGGAAAACTTCCACGAACTTCGCTGTCGCTACTGAAACTCGAACTTCTTGTGGCGGGACTACTGTTTTAGATCAGACCCCACGGTGGGCGCCAAATGTTCCTGCCGGTTGACCAGATTGTTCTTCATGCGTAGCTTCAAGCTACGTATCAAGGACTCCTTCGTCTTCATTCCAAATCTCCACCCTTCGCCGCCATGAATACCTGAAACAGAGAGAACAAAGGGCGCCCTCGCGGCCGTTTGCTCTCCGACGCTCAAGTCAGTACTGGCAGGAAACACCGTGCACCTCCGTATCAGAACACCACAGACACCATGTTCAGAAGGTGCGTAACTGAATTCTAATTGTTTTCTCTCTCATTCTCAAGTCACTCGTGCGTACAGTGAGTAAGCGTAAAATGACTCAAAGTCTAAAAGGTCCAAATGACTGAAAATGTGAAAACCTCCCTTAACCTACTGACAACGAGAACTTATATACCTTTTTAGTGCTTCTGCCACGTGTCTCCTTCTGACTTAAGCGTAACTCTGCGCGGGTGGCCTTACGACGCTGTAATCCAACTTAGGGAAATCCCAACGTGTAAGTCTCCCTTCTCGAAGTGCATCTGGCGCGGGGGGTAACTACATGGGTGCCAACTCATGCGCCCCAGCTTCTAGTCACTCGCCCTGGGAGTATTTCTGCCCTCCTCACGTACCATGCATGTAGAGTACCCCCTGGGACGTGGCCCTCTCATGGGTCGTATTTTTCCCAGTGGTTCTCTAACGGTGGCGCGTACTGCCGCGTTCCCACGCCTCATGCACAGATACTCCGCAAGTTGGGCCTCTCCCTGCTGGTACTGGGGGTGTGGCTTGGAAACCACCTCTCTCTTCTATTATTACTCTTTCGGGGTACCGAGGCCCGAGGCCTCCACGCCCCTATCGTGCCGCCTCCTACTCGTGCCGCCCCCTCCACGGTCACTCCCACCCGTGGGTATCGGGGGGTGGCACCACCCAACTGTAAGCACTTCTTGGTCCGAACCCAGTCAACGCCCGAGGCCAGTCAACGCCCGAGGCCTGGTCGACCCCCCTTCTCACCTCACTGCGCCTCTGATGGGTCCTACCAAGTGTTGACTTTGGTCAACACCCGAGGACGGGTCGGTACAATTCTAACATAATTTTAAAAAGGAAAAATACATTAATTTTCTAAAAAATCAAACTTTATTGTATAAATTGTTATTATGATTATAAAAAGAAAAAACAAATCCTTTAAATCAGTCATGAAAAACATCTTTCTGCTCCAAACAAATAATCTGGAACATATTTGTACACATAAATCTTTATTGTCAATTTATATAATTCATAATTATATAATATATAGATTTGTATCCCCGTGTCCTACATTTTAAAAATCTTATGTATTTTCGTGTTCGTGTCGTATCAGTGTCTGTCTGTGCTACATAACATTATACAGGTCCACAATATTATTATTTTATAATCAGATGATAGTATAACAAAGTTGTGTACGGTTAGTACATTCTACTCTAGTTTTAATTGTAAAATCAATTTTAAAGCTAAGTAAATTCTTTTTAATTTTTAAATACATTTTTAATGTTTACATAAAAAAAATACTGTTTCGTAACTTTATCACGTTTAACTTTTAAATAATAATAAAATAGACAAAACAATATAGCGTCGTCCCTTCCTCTTTTTATTTATTTAGCCTTAGAATTTTCTTTTTCGATTAAAAATGTTTTACAGAAAATTATTTTTTATTTTATTTTATTTTTCTTTTGTCCATGTATTAAAAAAATATAAAAATAATTGATTGATAATGATTTGTATATGGAAAACAAATATGTGAGACAGAGGCACAGAATTTAAACAATTACAGATAGAGATATTTCTTTTGCCAAAGTTTTGGGCCACACAAGAAAAGTCTTCTCTTTGAGATACATAGCCATTTTCTTATGGACCAATTCAGGAGAGACTTTGACTTTAGGAGTTTCAAGTTTCTAGACTTTGCTTAAAGCAATGTTTCAACTGAAACTGCCCTTTGCAAATTGTTCATTCACAATTTCTTACTCTTCTTCTCTCCAATACTGTGCCTGTTAGTGTTCAAAGTTGTTTCAAAGAAACTGCACCAGTTTGTTCAAGTCTACCATTTACTACTTCTATAATTTTTCACAACCACCCCCAACAAACCACCACTTTCTGATTTTCACTATAAAAGTAACATAATATATTCTTTCTCCACAACAAAGTCGCATTTATTTACTGAATTAATCTTTTCACTTATTTATTTATAATATGACATCACATAAACAAGTAACATTTTTCAACCAGATACAGTGAAGCATCATGGTCATTCATGTGTTCACATTTCCTACAATACTATTGGATAGGGTGCCAATAACATGTTTGTATAGAACTAGAACGTCATTGCAAAAGCCTAAGCAATTTATCAATCACTATATATTTATGTAGCTGAAGTGCATAATTCTTGAGAAGTTACAACATGAAGAACCTTATGTCTTTTATGAGAATCATTTTTCTATGCTATCATATACTTGTCTATCTTTGTGAAATTTCCTTAGCACTTGATTCCATTTCTCAAGACCTGTCCCTTAGTGATGATGTTAATAACACCACCTTGGTCTCCAAAGATGGAACATTTGAACTTGGATTCTTCACCCCAGGAAATTCCCAGAAACGTTACCTGGGGATTTGGTACGGGAAAATTCCTATTCAAACTGTGGTTTGGGTAGCAAACAGGCTCAGTCCTATCAATGATTCATCTGGCATGTTGAGAATGAACACCAGCACTGGGAACCTTGTCCTCACACAGAATGGCAAAGTTGTTTGGTCTACAACCTCTTTGAGAAAAGCAGAAAGTCCAGTAGCCCTTCTCTTAGATTCTGGCAATCTAGTGGTAAGAGACGAGAAAGATGCAAACATTGAGGCCTACTTGTGGCAGAGTTTTGACTACCCCACTGACACTTTCTTACCAGAAATGAAGTTTGGTTGGGACTTGAGAACTGGTATCAATAGGAAGCTAACAGCTTGGAAGAGTCCTGATGATCCATCTCCTAGTGACTTCTCTTTTGGTATGGTGCTCCACACCTATCCTGAAGCATACATGATGAAGGGCAACCAAAAGTTCTACCGAAGTGGACCATGGAATGGCTTGCATTCAAGTGGTTCACCACATGTTAAGGCCAACCCCATTTATGACTTCAGGTTTGTTTTCAACGAAGCTGAAGTTTACTACACATATAGCCTTAAGAACTCCTCTGTGATCTCAAGGTTGGTGCTGAATGGAACAAGCTACGTTCGTAGGCGGTACGTATGGATTGAATCAACGCAAATATGGGAGGTGTACACTTCAGTGCCATTGGACTTATGTGACAGTTATTCCCTTTGTGGAGCTAATGCAAATTGTGTTATATCAGATTCACCTGTGTGCCAATGTTTGAAAGGGTTCAAGCCTAAGTCCCCTCAAGCATGGAGCTCAATGGATTGGTCTCATGGATGTGTCCGTAATAAGGAATTAAGCTGTGAGAACAAGCACATGGATGGATTTATCAAATTGCCTGAGATGAAAACGCCTGACACTACACATACTTGGCTGGATCAGACAATTGGGCTAGAGGAATGCAGAGCCAAGTGCTTGGATAACTGTTCTTGTATGGCTTATGCAAATTCAGATATCAGTGGAGAAGGAACTGGTTGTGCCATGTGGTTTGGTGATCTAATTGATGTTAGACAGTTTTCAGATGGAGGCCAGGATCTATATGTTCGAATGGATGCTTCAGAATTAGGTAGGAACTATAAACTTTGCCACCTTTTAGTCCTTCAAAAAATTCTTAGCTAGGCTACATTTTCATCTGGAAATACTTATGCCACCTTCTGTAAATTTGTGATAAAATTCAATTAGAGCACACCAGTGAGAGCCACAAGAAGGGAGGAGTTTTGGTGGCAGTAACAGCTTCTTTGGCCGTGGCCACAGTTTCTGGTATTCTAATAGTACTTGGCTTGTGCTATAGAAAGAAATCACGCGCCAATGTGAAAGGTAAAATTCACCTTTCTGTTCCTCTTCTCATGAGGGAAAAAACACTATCTGAACTGAATTGCTTACTAATGTTGTAGTATTGTATTAGATATATGCACATATATAGTATTTCCCAGCCATACTGTGATCCACAACAAAAGCAAACATGATATGTCCTGTGTCTGACACATACCGGACACTAATATGTGACTCATACAATTAGTATCAGTGAAATATTCAATTCCAAGAATATTTTTTGGATCTATGACAATTTTAATACTGTTTCAACACAATTTTAAAAAAACAAATACAGTGATTTTTTAATTTATGATATAAATTTATATTGTGATTATAGAAACAATGAACAAATCTTATATGTAATTAGGAATCAGGAATATTCATATTATATATGTATTATTGGAAATGTTTTTATTTAATCTCTTTATCATATCATGCGAAATCTGTTGTTCATTTTTCTTTAAATGAATTTAAACTAAGGGGTCTTTTCCAATGAAGATGATTAAGAAAGGGATGAAAAGCCTTAAATGAATTATATTCTTTTTTTCACTTTTTAGATTTTAGAAAGATGAATTAGATTCGTTTTTTATTTTATTATATTTGATTAACTTTTTCACATAAATCTTAATTGTCGATTTATATAATTAATAATGACATAATATATAGATTCGTATTCTCATGTTTTATGTTTTAAAGATTTATGTTTTAAAGATTATACATGTCGAAGTGTTCATATCCGTTTCAGTATCCATGTTACATGGTTAAAAAACTTACGTTCAAGTTCCACTATTGCCAATTTGGTTACCTTCATTGGTCAGTAGCTGCGTGCTAAATGAGAAGTTTATGGAATTCCGTTTGAAATAGCAGGAAAAAATGACATATGGATGTTGAGAAGTCATGGAAGACAATTGCTCTGATTCCTTCCTCGACTGGAGGATTAGGTGGCTATTTATGATTGCAACCAATTGACACATCTTCTTATACGCAGACCTTTTTTTAAATAATTTTGTCTGGCTAAAATGTTGGGAAAGGTAAATCAAAATGAACTTTTACTTTTGTTGTCTCAAAATTAACTTGATTAAAATTGAAACACTTTTTTCTGTGCATACTTTCCTAATTCTTTGCATGCAGTTGGAGTTACCAGGTCTCTCATTTCCTGTGTTATTTCTTTGCATCCAGCTTTGGAGTAACTCGTAGGATATAGGATTTTTTTTCTTTGTATGAAAAAGATGAAATTGCAATTCTTCCAATAATTGAAAGACATTTGTTGCAATGCTTGTCAGTAGTCACAATCTAAAACCACCCACTTATACTTTGTCAGAGAGATCAGACTTCAGTATCAGATCATATCAAAACAGTGGAATCCAAGAGGCTGATATGGACCTACCAGTTTTTGACTTGTCAACTATAGCCAAAGCCACTAACAACTTTACAATCAAGAACAAAATTGGAGAAGGTGGTTTTGGATCTGTATACAGGGTAATTTGCTTCCAGATTATTATGACATTAAGAATTGGGAAATAAAATGAACAATTCTATGACATGATCATTTGAAAATTTAATTTTTCAGGGAACTCTAGCAGATGGGCTGGAAATTGCTGTGAAGAGGCTTTCAGAAAGCTCAGGACAAGGATTGACCGAATTCAAGAACGAAGTAAAATTGATTGCAAAACTTCAACACCGCAATCTTGTAAAGCTTCTTGGATGTTGCCTTGAAGGAGAGGAAAAAATGTTGGTTTATGAGTACATGATAAATGGTAGCCTGAACTCATTTATTTTTGGTATGGATCCAAGGAAGGAATTGTATATTCAAGAAGTTAAGATTAATCTCATGATAATGAAATTGATTTTGTTTTCTGATGGAAATCTGGCAGATCAGGAAAAAAGTGAGTTACTAGACTGGTCAAAGCGCTTCAACATTATGTGTGGAATTACTAAGGGCCTTCTCTACCTTCATCAGGATTCCAGGCTAAGGATTATTCATAGAGATCTCAAAGCAAGTAATGTTTTACTTGATAATGAGTTAAACCCCAAAATTTCAGATTTTGGCATGGCTAGAATATTTGGTGGAGATCAGAAAGAAGGAAACACTAGGAGAATAGTTGGTACTTAGTAAGTGAATACATGTTCTTCCAGTCAAGATGAATTCATGACATCTGTTTTATCCTAGTTAAGAGATTCAAGGCATCAGAATAAATGTTAAGAGTTTCAATTCAAGTAATGAATTAACAGTTTTCATTTAAAAATGTGTTCTGCAGTGGCTACATGGCCCCAGAATATGCAACTGATGGGCTATTTTCAGTGAAATCTGATGTTTTCAGCTTTGGAGTTTTATTGATGGAGATTATATCTGGGAAGAGAAGCAGAGGATATTATAATCAGAACCACAGCCAAAATCTCATAGGCCATGTAAGTAATTTGAGACAAATTGTAAACTCACACGCATGCTTGAAACAGGTGTGTATCCTTTATGACAAGCAATTTTAATGTCTTTCAGGCATGGGAACTCTGGAAAAAAGGAAGACCACTAGAACTGGTTGATAAAAGCATAGAAAACTCCCTTTTTCAATCACAGATATTGCATTGCATTCATGTTAGTCTCTTGTGTGTTCAACAGAATCCAGATGATAGGCCTGGAATGTCTTGTGTGCTCTTAATGTTAGTGAGTGAAGTTGAATTGCCTGAGCCAAAACAGCCAGGATTCTTTGGAAAATATTCAGGTGAAGGGGACTCCTCCACAAGTAAGCAGCAAAAAAGTTCCACAAATGAAATAACCATTACCTTGTTAGAAGCCCGTTGATACAATATTTGCTAATCACATTCATCATCTACCTTGTATAGATCCATAATATTTTGTATTATTAGAAATATTTTGTATATTCACTCACTCTTTCTCTCCTTCCGAGTGAAGTTCTGACTTACCATACTAATATTGAAAGAGAACATTAAAAGCATGGTAGCCCGTAAAGAGCTGAAAATATGATATCACAAGAAAACAATAAAAGGGTCATAAAAGAAACCAAGAAATCAAATTGTGGTTTACAACTTTTCATACCTTAAAGTTGGTCAGACTTTTGCATCCAAGAAAATGATACCAGGAGTTCTCTGTAACTACTGGTCTTGTTTGAGAAGATATAGCAACAATTTGTTAACATAATGTGTTCACTCATTCATCATCTTTTAGGTTTATTTCTTTTCTATTTGTTAAAAGAACACAAAATTTGGCTAAGTTGAGATAACAGAAACTATGCTGCTTCAAAATTACTAACTTTTGAACTAAGCTATAAAAAGTCTGAAATCAAATTCACTCGTCCTTCACTAGAAAGTTAAATATTTTTATGGATTCCTTAGTGTTTAGAACAAAACTCGTCTTTTTTTTTTTCATGTAACTTTCTGAAAAAAGAAATTGAGAAAAAAAAATGTTATTAACCGGAAACTAGTGTTTCCAAACATGTTTCTAATGGAGCTATCCTACAAAAACCATCACTATAAGCTTCTGGATATGCTCTCAAAGGAAATTGCTTAGCGTGAGACCGTCGCTCTTTTCGGCATTATAGAGCGAATTTATCAGCAATCACATCAAAGGTTCTGTTAGCCTGGTTCTGTATCTGAATGAATACTAAGTTGAAAAAAAAATCAAAAGAAACAGTGAAAGGAGAAATTCTAACAAGTGTTCTTAGTTTGAAAGTAATTTTTGTCCGAAGTGTGTTTGACAGCAAAAGGAATAGAAATATTTTGATATTGGAGATTATACATAACTAGAGATAGAAACGGCACAGAAGTGAATAAAAACTACATCTTATGTAAGTTGATAGTGTCATAAAATTGAATTAAACTCAAAACTCAATTCTTAATATATTATTAAACTATTCACTATCGAATTATCCATCATTTTAGTATGTTGAAGCATGAAAAAATGAATTTTCCTTCAACAACATATTTTTTGCTAATTGAGATTTGAGTGAGAATTCTATCATCCCATTAACACAAAAGTTAGCCACCCCATAATCCCATCACAACTTTCTGTAAAACTAAATGTTAATAATCAAATGCAATGGTAAACTAAAGTTGTTATCCTCAATACTCTTATCTTATTTTTGCCTAATATGCCGAGAACTTCCAATTTCTTCAACTGGGCCTACAACTTGATGTATCTCTTAATTTCCCCAAAGGCTACAACAAAAAGAGTGAATTGACAAAAACTTTTAGCATTTTTCCTCCTTGATCAACAAAATGATGTAGAAATGCAAGAGCCATTCATGATGAAAAGACAATTTAAAAGGTGAACAGTAGTCAGTGTCAGCTTTCCAACCTTCATGCTTAACAAGGACGCCATTACTTGCTTAGCTCTTTCATGCACTTTACAGTTAATCCTTTTGAATTTGTTGTGTTAGAAACGCAAATTTAAACGCCACGACCACACTAAAACATAGCCCAAAATTGACCTGCACCCCAGAAAATAAAAGCTAGTTAGCTGTCAAGAACAAATAAAAAAAAAGAGAGAGAGAATCAAAAGTTGGACCACAATATATAGAGAAGAGTTAAGGGGCAAAAAGTCTCCACTAGGATGCTGTTTTTATCGTGTAGAATTAGGTGTTATCCATCTTTCAAGCCTCCAATCATAAGTACCCCAAAATCTTAGGTAATTTGTCCATTCCTTATATACATTTACATTACAACAAAACCAACATTTTATTTACAGTTTTATTAAATTTGATGAAAATAAATAAATTATAAAAAAATGAATGTTTAATTGTTGATAGGATGAAAACAAATGAGTACAGATTAAAATTGAAACATGATTATTTTTTTTAAAAAATAATTTACATAATGAAAATCATTTTTTTAAAATTATTTAATTTTTTATATTATAACTATATATATATAAGTAATTACATGATGTTAATATTTTTTTTTTCATACAAATTATTAAAAAATAAAAGTGTAATAAAAAATGAGATTAGTAAATTAAATTCAAACATATAAAAAATAAAACAAGATGTAAATGTTCATTTCACCAAATAAATTATGTGAAATAAAGTCTTGTTACATAAATAAAAAGAAGTAAAACAATAAGTATATAGTGATATAAATAATATTATTAAAGATTAAATATTAAAAAATTAAATATGTTTTTCATCTTTGTATTTTCACGCAAAATTGATTTCGTTCCTAATCTAAACTTTAGACTTTCTGCGTATTTATAATAAGGAAACTATTGAAATGAATCGTTGTTACTTTATTTGTTTTTACGTGGTAGATAGATTTCCTTTATGAACTATAATGGATGTTAAAATATTTCATGGTAACTTATGACTTACATGGATATTATAATATTATTATTTCGTCAACACTGAAAATTTGTTTGATACTTAAAAAAAATATTGGTAAGAACCCATTTTAATAGTTTCTTTACTACAAATACACAGGAGATCTAAAGTTTGGAATAAGGATAAAAATCAATTTCACATTATAGTAAAAGAAAAAAATATATTTAACCCCAAATTTAAATATATTTGTGATAAATATAATTTTTCTTTCGTGAAGTACAATTTATATATATATAATGCTCATTAAAATTATTTAAATAAAATATAAACAATATGCATGTATTGCCTTATAATCGATTATCGATTATGTCTACTCCTTGTAAAAGTTGTGTTACTATATACATGAATTTACATTACTATTAGATCAAGTTCCACTATCAATAAATAAATAATCTCTAAAGATAATATCCATTAAATTTATTTAAATAAAATATAAAGAATATGCATATATTATCTTCACTAATGCAAAAATATTTTTAGACAACGATTTTTTAAGTCCTTAGGCAATGGTTTCAGAACCGTAGTCTATAAGCACATCTTCTAAAGTTTTGAATTATAGATGACAGTCAAACAGTCGTAATCTATATAACACAACTATAGACAACTATTATTAATAGAACCGTTGTCTATATTGTAAGTGAAATAAAAATATAAAAGACCTAGAGGAGAGTATAGGCGTCGATTATGGACAAAACTAAGGGTCTCTCATTTAAACTTAAATCTAACAAAATTTGATCAACATAACGCTTAAAACATGAACTTTTTAAAATAGAACAATATTGATCGGATTCGAAAACCCTTGAACTCAATACCAATATGCATCACACAATTCATTAAAATACATCAAATTCAATATAAATTAATCAATTATAATTTACAATTCTAACTTTACAAATATAACTAATAATCTAACTAATTAATAATTATAACTTAACAATTCTAATTTAATAATTTTAACTAAAATAAAGTATACTTATAATTTAAAATATAAGAAGGTCATGAAAAATAATAACTTTACATCAAATACAATATAAATTAATAATAACTAAAAATATATATATAAATTAACATACTCATGAAAAATAACATCTGCAAAAACAAAAAAAAATAATAAATAAAAATATTTTACTAACCTGGTGGTGGTGGGCAACGGCGACGCTGGAGGGACAATGCAAGACGTGGAAGAGCAAGGTAGATGAGACCAAAACCTAGTTAAGTACGCGGTAATGCGAGAATGGAAAAAGCCCTGAAAACAATCAAGCAATAACGAAAGGAAGCAATTGCGCAAATGTGATGGAGCAATGCAGCAAGGGAGAAACAATGAAGGAAAAAGGAAGACAACGTGAAGGTGCAGGGAAGAACAAAGAAAGTGTGATGTTTGCGAAAATGAACGTGTAACTAAGGCGCGCACTGTCCATAGAGACGACGGTTTTACCAAATAATAGTTGTCTATTAAAAAACTTGAACAATAGCTACGTTTTGCATAAAAACGTAGTTTATGCCAAGTTTATAGACTACTCATCATATGAATAATCATAGTTTATGGGTTATAGACTGGGATTTTATCTTAAATCGTATGATTATGTTAATTTCAAAATTATCACAACATTTTATTAGACGACGCTCCTGCTTGAATCAACATCTATAGACGTCGCCAAACCCTCTTTTTGCATTAATGCTTATAAGGGATTATTTCTAAGTTTTTATTATACAATTAATTTGTTGCTACATGAATTCACATTATAAGTAGATAAAGTTCCACTATCAAGAGTATTATCCTAATAAATCCAGTAAATATGGTGGAGGAAATAAATCAAATATGGAAACTAGATTGGATCGGAAGAGAGAAAACTTATTTTTTTTCTCTCATTTCTTGATAAATTTTGGGAAACTTTAGATGAGATGATTTTTTTAAAGATGGGAATCGTCCAAGAGGAATTTATAGCTTAGAGATTAAACAGAAACGGATATCACTTTTGTATTGTCAGGTTTAAGGGTGTTCGTTATGCTTTACTTTTAAGAAAAACAACTCGATTAGATTAGAATTGGGAACCTGAAAATGCATGCTAATTTTCCAAGGTATAAATGATATGGGAATATGTCACAAAATCAACATTGACTACAACAACAAAAAGTAGGAAAAACAAAAGTCAACAGAGTATAGGTTAAGAAAGGCATTACTTACACTCAAGAAGTGCAACAGGATAATGTACCGACCGGTCCTCGGCCTCAGGTGTTGACCAAAGTCATGGTGGAGCCCCGAGGGCTGGGTCCACTGGGAGGTCAGCAGGACAGGGCGGAGTCTCACTAGTCTCATGGATAAGGGGAGCCAAGGAGGGGGCGGCATCGAGGCAAGGCGTGGAGGCCTCGGGCCTCGGGCCTCGGCACCCCGACAGTAAAAGATGGACCGAAAAAGGTGGTTTCCAAGCCACACTCCAGTTACCAGCAAGGGGAAGCCTAGATCATGAGGGGTCCATGCATGGGGTGTAGGAAACGCGATAGTACGCACCACCGTTAAAGAGCCACTGGGAAAGAGACGACTCGTAAGGGTCACATCCCAGGGGTGATCTGCATGCATGGCACGTGAGTAAGGCAGGGAACTCCCAGGGCGGATCCCGCACCAGTTGCACTTCGGCAGGGTAGTCTTACGCACTAGATGGCCCTAAGACTGGGTGATAGTGTCGCTAAGACGCACCTACAATATGCTTAAGTGACAATTAGCAAAAGGGCAGAAACACTAAAGAGTATATAAGAGTTAAAAGACAACAGAAAGAAGGTACGCATTTCTAATGCAAGTAACGCTGAGAGTTAATAGTTTTTCTTTGGTGTTTCATTGCCCGAGAGTTTGACTTGAGCGTCGGAGTGCAAACGGACGCGAAGGCACCCTTTGTCTCTTTCTTGCAGGTATTTTTTCAAGGAGGGAAAGGAACGCAGAGACAGGGGTTCTTGGACACGAAGTAATCAGAGGTGCACGAAGACGTTTGGGTCGTCGGCGGGAACATATAATATGAACAATAATTCACAGAGTACATGGAAGGGAATGGTGTTTACAACGAATGATCAACCAAAAGACTAGATGAATAAAAACATGATCCAAACAACCGTGATGTAACAAAATTAGCAGAGATAAGAATAGCTTCACCATGGAGGGATGATGACTTTTTACGGCAAGTGCACCGCATTGTCAGAAGTAATAATGTGTCCCTAAGGATGATATCGAACCCATAAGGAACAGTTAAATAATCAAGTAAAATAATCACTAAATATAAAACAGAATAATAAAAGTGTGGCGAAAGTTGTTGTGATGGCAATGATTAATCAGAAAACAAGTCAAAGAATTTGTTGCTTCAAGTTGGAAAACTAGGGATTAGGTTTCATCTTTCTCAGTCTTTTGTATTTTGATTAGCATGATAACTTTATGTCCTTTGATTGATATTGATGTCCGTATAAAATTCATTTGTATCGATTCCTCGCATGTTTTAGTTCTATTTTATGAGGAGTGTTGGCTTTATTTAACTCTAATTCATCAAAAACCCTTTTATGTACTTCTTTTGCCTTCCTCGGATATTGCAAACATTCCTTGACTTCCTTATCCTCCCATTCTTCTAAATCAACATTATTATTTATGACTTCTTTCATCAACAAATCATCTGCATATATTTGTCTTTGATTTTCCAAATATAGTTCATCAAGTGCATCCATTCTAAAACAATCTCTCTGGTCAATCGAATGTTTCATTGCTTCAAGTACATCAAAGCTAACTTCTTCATTCTGCACTCGGATCTTTAGCTTTCCTTCGTCTAATTTTTGCAGTTTTCATAAATGGACGTCTAAGAATGATAGGTACTTCAACATCTTCCTCTATGTCTATGATTACAAAGTCAACTGGGAAATAAAATTTGTCTACCTTCACCAAAAGATCTTCAACTATTCCATGTGGATATTTTATTGATCTGTCGGCTAATTGCAATGTCATCCTTGTAGGTAAAATTTCAACATCTCCAATTTTCTTCAACATAGATAGAGGCATGAGATTAATGCTTGCTCAAGGATCTAGTAATGCCTTACTTACTGTAAAATTTCCTATTGTGATTGGCAAAGTAAAACTCCCAGGATCTTTATATTATTGTGGCAATGATTTCTAAATAATGGCACTACATCATGCTTCTAGTTCAACAATTCCTTGCTCCTTTAATCTTATCTTTTTAGTCAACAAATCCTTCATAAATACGACATAAGTAGGCATCTGTTCCAAAGCTTTAGTGAAATGAATACTTATCTCTAGTTGTTTCAGAATTTCATAAAATCTGATAAACTATCATTCTATATTCTTTCTTGAGGGAGCGTGTAGATAAGGTAAATCTAAAACTGGAACACTTTTTCTTCTATTCTCATTTTTCTCTTTTTTCTTTTCTTCCTGTACCCTCTCATTTTTTTTATTCTTCCTCTTCGTTCTCATTTTTTTCTTTCTCCTCTTCTTTTTCCTCTTTACTCTCAATTTTTCTTTCCTCACTTTTTCTCTCTTTTTCACTCTCCATGTCTCTTTCCTCAAATTTTCTCTCTTTCTCAACAATCAAATTATCACCAATCCCCTTTCCTCCAACTATTCCACTTCTAGTAGTGACTGACTTACATTGCCCCCTATATTTTTTTCAACTGTTGTACAATTTGCCCCAAATGTGTCTCCAAATTTTTAAAAGCAATATCAAAATTCTTTTGATGGGACAATGTTGTTTGCATAAATTTCTCTAAAATATCTTCTAGTTTGCTTATTCTCTCTTGGGACGAAGGATATAGTGGTTGTTGTTGTTGAAAAGGGTTTTGATTGAAACTTTGATTTTTATTGCGTTTCCAACCTTGAGAATTTTTGTCGAAGAATCCCCTTTCCTTCCTTGATTCACATATAATGAGCTTCTTCTTCAGATAAACTCTAATAAGTGCAATGCTCATTGGAATGATCATCTCCACACAAATCACACCTTTTTTCTTGACTTTGGCTCTTTACAACTTGTATTTGTTGTGGCAATTTAGTCATTTGTGCAGTTAACGCCTCCAATTGTTGTGTTAGAATTTTATTCTGAGCCAAAACTGTGTTTAAAATATTATGATCTATCATCCACTTCTTTGGCTCATATTTTGATGTGATTCCACTAGCCATATAGAGAATGA
>Ga0123342_1006530_pt1 | contig 16098 bp, 16 predicted proteins | sample Turbeawhitnodule_FD_89960 | JGI IMG/M metagenome (GOLD analysis project Ga0123342, IMG submission 89960) | Root nodule microbial communities of legume samples collected from Mexico - Turtle bean Mexico white nodule | ecosystem: Host-associated > Plants > Roots > Nodule | place: Mexico: Nepantla... | reverse complement strand
ATGCACCAACCATGTCAAGATCAATTCCTTTTGATCCCAAACTTCTCCCACATCACTTTGGAGGCATTTGTGAGGATTGAGTCCAGCCAGTTTTCCAAAACCATGATTTTCGTTTTTCACCCATCACACCACCAAGTCAAAAAATCAAGCCAAAACACCAAAACCATGGAACTTGGCTATGCACCAACCATGTCAAGATCAATTCCTTTTCATCCCAAACTTCTCCCACATCACTTTGGAGGCATTTGTGAGGATTGAGTCCAGCCAGTTTTCCATAAAGAAATTGATGTAAATAAAGTTCTAGATAAAACTTTGACCACCACCAATTTTCATTCCAAAAACCTGAGATTCCTTTTTAAAAGTGCCAAAATTAAGATAGGGTGGGATGACCATAAAGGTATCCTTGTAAAATATAGATATGGATAGAAATACCAAACAAATTACAAACTAATCATTCATTTAATAAACCTAAAAGCAAATGATGGACCACACATAAAAAATTTGCACATGGTTGGACCCTAAAGCCTAAATTACTGTAAAAGTTCCCTCAAAGTAATCAACTACATAACATACCACAAATGAAATAACTCAATCAATTAAACAACATTTCAGACCCACCATAAAGCCATAAACCCCCAAACCAACGAATCGTTGAACACACAAAGTGAAAATGAACAATAACTAATCTTACAAACATAATACGTAACCACGAACTGCACCACAAACATCGCAATGAAGAATCCAAATCACCCAAATCATTGATTGCAATTAAACCCTAATCTCCTTTCCCCCATTTCGTTCTCTTTAACAATCTCACAACACATAATTTCTCCAATTGGCACATTATAAAATGACATATTATAAATTTATCCATGAGTACCACACTTCACAATGCACGTGTGCATACTTATGACATTTTGTGTGCTACATAAACACCAATTAACACAGTTGAAGGAAATGTAACATAAGGGACCAAATTGCATACATTTTAAAAAACCTTAGAACCAAATTGATTTTTTTTTAAAACCACTATAGTAAATTGACTATTGACCCCTTAATATAGGAACCAAAAAGGTAATTATACCTTATTATTATTGTAATTATATTAATATTATGAAATTTACTGATAGATAATATTGGCATCCAATTGCTAACGAATATGAAAAATGTAATATTTTTTAAAATTGTCATATCTGTCGGTAAAATTTGTCATTAATTATCGATAGACACAAATTCATTGGTAAATAAAAACATGTAGTGATTAAGGACTAAGAATGAGGGTTGGTAGTGACAATGAGGGTTTTAAAGAGAAAAAAAAAATTGTAGAAAGGTTTGGAAATCAAAGATTTCAAAGAAAGTTTTTGAAGAAAGAAAGGTTTGGTTTCAAGGAGAGTAAAGTTTTCAAAGAGAATAAAAAGGGTTTGGAAGTCAAATATGTTTTTAGAAAATGAATTTATTTTTGGGAGTTTAGAAAAGATGATTGAGATTGAGGGAATGAAAAATGATACGGGAGAAAAAATCTAGTTTATTTATTAAATGAAACTTGTAAATGCCATATTTTGAATAGAGAATGTGATAGTTAAAAACGTGTTGTATTATAAAGATAATTAGGATAGTTTTTTTATAACCGTCATTGTTAATGTAATTTTTTGTAGTGACATCATGATAGAGGGTGTTAAGAATATGTACATCTTTTAGCAAAATTCGAAGTTAAAGGGACATAAAAGAATTGATACATAAAAGTTAATTTTGACTTAACCCATATTGCATCCATGATGCTCACTTCAGTTAAAGAAAACTTGTCCATTCTGATCTAAAGCGTAATTGCTAGAAATAAAAAGCCTCCATCAGTATACTATCATATAGAAAAAAATTTCTAGGAAAACAAAAAGTTCTTACCATGTGAATTAGCAATTGTGAACAATTGTAAAATGATCTTCTTAGGCAGTTGGAAGCACTACAAGAAAGCAATTCAGGAACAATTTTCCAATATACCATTTTCTTATATGGTTGATGATGTTCAAGACACATTTTACTACATTTTGGATTGCTTGTTTCTCTCTTTTAAGCCTTGCATTGCAAACCTATTATCCAAGTGGATGGATTATTTTTAATCAAAATTTATCATGCAACAGTGTTAACCACAATTGCTCAAGATTGGAATCAGAACACATTTCCATTAGCATTTTCTATTGTTGAAGGAAAGACTCGGGAGACTTTGATATGGTTCTACCAATTATTGCAAAAATGTGTCACACCTCAACCGACGTTGTGCATGATCATTGATAGAGAAACCAACATAATGTCAGTATTACAATCCAAAGAAATTGGATGGAACCAGATGGTCTCGTTTCTTTCTATTGCATACATCATATCACTTCCAACTTTGACAAAAAAGTTCAAAATTTTTTAGATGAAGCGACAATTGATTAACATGGGTAATAACATTGCTTATCTTATAATTACAAAATTTGTTAGCATTTAAGTAATTTCATTTATTTCTTTATCACAACTTATGAAATGAAGCATCCCACTTTACAAGAAAAGTTATCGATTATGCAATCAGAATTTCAGAAAGTAGTTTCTTGGGTAGATTGCATATTGTTTGAAAAGTGGACTTAGACGTATAATGGAGGCAAGAGGTATGGCCATATGACCACAAATCCAGCTGAATGCATGAACTCCGTTCTTAAGGGAGCTAATGGTTGATTTTAGCTTTGGTAAAGGCAACTTGGGAAAGAACAAAAATATGATGTGTGGAACGAGGGTTGAAGATAGACATGATGTTACACATATGACATTATTATGAAGAAGATATCACAACCTTACTAAAAAAAAATCAACAAACCTCAACTATGTGTTTTGTGCAAAAGTTTAGTTGAGAAAATTCATAATTTGATGTCCAAGAGATAGTCACCCCCAACATGGTCAACAACCAATGTCATATACAATTATATTAAATGATTGATGGTGTGATTGTGGCCACTTTCAAGCTTTTTGATTCCTTGTCCTCACATTATAACCATATATTCCTCTTGCCATTTACAACTGATAACCTTCATTGATCCCATGTACAAACTCCACACCTTTATAAAGGCTTATGAAATCCAATTTCATTGAGTTCGAAACAAGAATTATTGGGTCTACTTATATTGGACAAAATTTCATACTTGACCCCCACATGCGATGCAAAGCATTAGGAAAACCAACAATTACTTATTTTCATAATGAAATGGATCAACCAATTCAAAATAAGGAAAATAAATGTTCTCAGTGTTATAATAAAGGCTAGAATGGGGAAAATTGTGTATTTAGATAGTAAAATATCATGCTTTGTAATGTTTATTTCATCAAATGTTTATATCATCTTATTTTAATAAGTTGTTTAATATTTTCATTCCTTTTAATTTTATACATTTATTTAAATATAAATATATGTACTATTCTTTTTTATATATAGGATATAATTTATAATTTCATTAACATTGATATTAGAAAAATTCAAAATTTATAGATAAACACATTTTAACTCTTGAAATCCTACAAATAATCTTACACTCCATCATACAATTGATTTTAACCCCGGAAATATAGTTATAACATATACATAATTTTTTACGTCCACATTTTTGTTAAAATATATTTTATAACATGAGATTCATAAGGAGAGTAACTTGCCATGACTTGTACAACACTGTTTTTGTTGTTCCTAAATTCTAATCTATAATCCCTAAACCCTAAAACATTAACACTAAATTCCAAACCACAAACCCTAAACCTACATACCATTTTACAATAATTTCATTTTGAAACCTATAGTTTATTTTTTAATTATTCTCACATTTAAATATGTAAAACAATAACATATTTGTTATTTATGACACCATAATCTTTTACATAAATTTATTGTTTTTAAGAAAAAAAGATTATAATTTTATGAAAACAAAATAATAATAATTAAACTGAAGTTGTCAAAAGGTGTGACGACTTCAGTGTAAAAAAAATACACAGAAGTCTCCATAGCCAAACATGAATTCTATGTATTTTTTTTATATTGAAGTCGTCACACCCTTCACAACTTTACTTAAAAAACCTTAAACAACAATTAAACCTTAATCAGAGTTATGGTTAGTGAGCATAACTTCTTCACTTTAATTTTCGAAGTTGAAATGGTGAGGTGTTATGACAACTTCTTCGTAAAATTTTCACGAGCAAAAATCATCTTTGATAATAACAATTTTAGAAGAATGAAGTTGTGCTCCTAAATCATGATTTATTTAAATTTTTCAAATTTGTCCACTCTCATAAAATCGATTGTTTGTAAAATTTCCAAACTACAATGATGTAAGTTTGATTTCTTTTCATCTTGTATACATATAAAAAATCTTAATAACATTTGTAGATTTTAGAATTTTTAAAATTTGACTTTTTTTATCTTGACATTTTAAAATATTGATTTTAGTTTCCATGGTTTTATAAAAAAAATGTAGATTTTGGAACTAAAGTTTGAATAGTTTAAAAGCACATATGATATTTTAATTAGAAAAGAAAAAAAGAAAAACTAAATTTTGGAAAAAAATTTAGAGACAAAAAACATCATTAAAAAAAATATAAAACATTAATTTTTAGTCCAACTGTGAAAATATCTCAACATTTATATTTTAACTATGAAAAAAATTGTATTTATGTGGAGTAATTTTAACTTTAGATAATATATTAAAAATTAAAATTAAAAGCTTCTAAAAAAAATATTAAAATTGTAAAAGTATGCATATGTAATTCAAGCAAAACTAAACAAAAGAAACATTATGTATTATCTATATAAAGGTTATAAATAGGAAAATAAAGTATTTCAAGATATGTATAATATCCAAATATATGACAAAACCCAAGTACAAAAGTAGCAATGAATAGGATTGTAAGTTTGCTTATTTTGAAAGTGCAAAGGTGTCATTCAAATTTGTTGGTGCTGGTCATCTAACTCCTTTTTATCAATTTAAAGTCTTCGCAAAGATAAATATATTTATGAAGTGTTTTGCTTTTTAATTTGTCACCCTCCATGGTGCAATAATACAAACCAAACCCAACACCCACAATTACTTATAATTTGAATTTGATCTTAATGTTTACTACTATTGGCTATAATAATCTAAAACATAAAAATTAAGAGAAGTAAAAAAAGTGAAAAAATAGGGAAATACTCACCATGCATAGTTGTCCCCACTAAAGTATCCAATACCCAAATATTTAAATTTTTAAAGAGCCGTTGCCCTTTCAAAATCTAACATTTCATGCATAACCCCGATACCCTCCCAATTTTGCTTTTATATTTGGGTTCATGCAAACTTGCATATTGGCGGCAACATTGTGTGGAGAAAAAAGAAATTAAAACAAAATTTGTGAAAAATACACTATCGACACGCATCCTAACTCTTCACCAAGCGCGTGCATCGCATTTTCTTTCAATTTTATTCAAATCAAGGGTCCTTGTTGCTTCAACCCATACCTAACATCACGTTTTAATCACGGAACACTCTTGCGCGTGTGAAGAAGGATACAAATATCAGAGCCAAAACCCTCTTTTTTTTCACTCTCACACGCCCTAGTCTCTCTGTGCACAGAAAACAAATTTCAGAGAAGAAAGCACTGAAAAAACGAAGAGACTCTGGGAACCCCATATCCCAGAAACCCAATCTTCACTGGAAAATGGAAAACGCGCTTTAATCGAACCAAAACCCCGTCGAAGAAGATGCGTCGCTGATTCGATTTCTAGGGTTTCGGTTTCTCTCCCGCCTTGGACCAACTGTGCGCAACGCCGCAACGGCGACGGTTTTCTTCCGAATCTGAGAACATTCGAACACCCAATTGGACGGAGAAGACAATCGGCGAATGCCCATTGGCTGGTTTTCGAGAGAGCCAAAAACGTTTTTCGTTTTTCATTTCCATATTTTGCATTTTTCATATAATTTCTTCTTCTAATTTTTCCGTGTGGTGATTCTCCCGCTTTCTCGTCATGCGATCATCGCCGTCTTCTTTGGGTTCGTCGTCTCGATCGGGTTTGCGGCTTCGTAAGAAGCACAAGAGGTTGGATGCAATATGTGAGGAGGAGTACACTCGAAACCATGGTGAGTTGAATGATGATAATGATGGGTTGAATCCTGATGCAGGGGTTCGTCGGAGCTCCCGGGTTCGCCGTGCCCCGGTGCTTCTCGACGCGTCTCCCGCTCCGCCAAAGAAACGACGGAGGGTGGGGAAGGGTGGAATTGATCATGGTGTGGAGAGTCCTTCGACTTTGGGGCGGGAAAATAGAGGTTCAGGTGGGGCTTGGAGTTCTAGGTTGAGATCAAGGGTTGAGAATGTAAGTTTTAGGGTAAAAGAGGATGGGGAATCGCGACGTGGGAAGAGGAAGCTTTTTGAGGGTGTGGTGGGAAAAAGGGATGATGATGACGTTGGTAGGAAGGAGGAGTTGGAAGGTTTGATGCCGAAAGTGGTTAAGTCGAAGAGACCGGGGAGGATTAAAGCCACAAAGCACGATGAAGGGCATGAAGATGATGTGTCTCATGGGAGTTTGGAGGAGAGTAAGAGTCAGGAAGTGGTGCTTGTGTCTAGCAGTGACGAGGAGAGTGATTCAGAATCGGAAACTGAATTGTCGGGAGAGAATCAGATGGATGAATCGGATGGTAATGCCCCTTCCATGGGAGGAAATGAGGATGCGGATCAGATGGCTGATTCGGATGGGAGTGTCCCTCCCATGGTAGAGAATGAAGAGAGGAACTTATCCAGCGATTTGCGAATGAAGGAGTGTGGCGATGACATTGAATCGTCGTCACAGGTGGAACATGAAGATAAAGTGGATTATCAGTTAGAGGGTGCGAAGGAAAGCAAAAGTGTAGGTAATGCAGCTGAGCAGGTTGATAATGAAGAATTCGCTGCTAAGAAGGTTGAGGATGGTGAAAATTTCTTGAAAGATGCTATTGTTGATAAGGAGGTTGATGTCAATGAAAATGTCTTGAAAGATGCAAATGCTGGGAGGAAGGATGAGTTGAAACATGCTTCAAATGACAAGCGTGGTCACCTGCGTATCAAAGAGGGCAGGCGGTGTGGTTTGTGTGGTGGAGGGACCGATGGTAAGCCTCCAAAAAGGTTAGCTCATGATAATGGTGAAAGTGAGAATGAAGCTTATAGTGGATCGTCATCTTCAGAGGAGACTAATTATGATATTTGGGATGGTTTTGATCATGAACCTGGTTGGCTTGGGCGTCTCTTGGGTCCTACTAAGGATCACCATGGTATTGCTAGAATATGGGTTCATCTGCACTGTGCTGTATGGAGTCCAGAGGTGCGGTTTTAATTTAGTAGTTTCTGAAACATGGTCTTCATCATGAAACTCTGCATATTTATGGAAGATTTAAAAAATAACATTGCAAACTGACTTGCTGATCACAGTGATATTTTAAGGCCTTCTAAAATCTGTTCGGCATTAAAAGTTTTTCTCTGGTCATTGTTAATGAAACATATTAAGTTCTACACTGCTAATAACTAATACATAGTTGTGGCATAAATATGTTTCCCTTTTTCCTTAGGAATATAACTTACACAAGGGATATGAAACAACTATGCCCTTTTACAGTTCTTTAAACTTTTTATAGACTTCTTTTCTTAAGTTCTGGGCACCATTTAAATTTAGTCATCTGTCCCGAATGAACATAGAGAGACCTTTGTTTTTTACCTGAAAGTATAGATTCTACGTTGATACTTTATAGTGAAATATGATGGCTGTATAATTTATGTTGTCCATAGTAATGTGTAGACATATAGCTAACTCACCAACACATACTATTTTTTATTCCTCTTAAATTTTATCAACTGAATTGTTTGATGCTCAGAGTTGACACACTCAAATTTAGCTTGGTCTACTTTTGTGTTGAAGTAAATATTTGCTGTGTCAATTTTACAGGTTTATTTTGCCAACTTTGGATGCTTAAAAAATGTGAGGGCTGCACTTTTCCGCGGAAGGGCATTGAAGTGCACACGCTGTGGGAGGCGAGGGGCAACCACTGGTTGTCGTGTTGATCGTTGTCCAAGAACTTATCACTTGGTTGGTTACAAGTCCTCTTGTTAAGAATAACAGAAATATTTTGAACTCCCCTTATTTTGTTATTACAAGCAAGAAAAAAAACTCTTCTATAACATCCATGATCAGAATTAACATTCTATCTGGGTTTTGCAGCCTTGTGCCAGAGCCAGTGGTTGCATCTTTGATCATCGTAAATTTCTCATAGCCTGTACAGATCATCGGCATCTCTTCCAACCTCGTGGTAATAAATATTTAGCCCGGATAAAGAAGTTGAAGGCTAGGAAAATGATGTGGGAGATAAGGAAGCGGTCGAACGAAGCTTGTAGAAAAGATATTGGAGATGAAGAGAGATGGTTGGAAAACTGTGGAGAGGATGAAGAATTTTTGAAACGTGAGAACAAGAGGCTTCATCGTGATTTATTGAGAATAGCCCCAGTGTACATTGGGGGTTCAGACTCTGCTAGTGAAAATTTGTTTCAGGGTTGGGAATCTGTTGCTGGGCTCAAAGATGTCATCTGTTGTATGAAAGAAGTTGTCATTTTACCTCTGTTGTACCCTGAGCTATTTGATAATTTAGGGCTTACACCACCAAGAGGTGTTCTTTTACACGGGCATCCTGGAACAGGGAAAACCTTAGTTGTCCGGGCATTGATAGGTGCATGTGCCCGTGGTGATAAACGGATTGCATATTTTGCCCGGAAAGGTGCAGATTGCTTGGGAAAATATGTTGGTGATGCTGAGCGTCAACTAAGACTATTGTTTCAGGTTGCTGAGAAATGTCAACCTTCTATAATATTCTTTGATGAAATAGATGGTTTGGCACCCCTCCGCACTAGGCAGCAAGACCAGACACATAGTTCTGTTGTGTCAACATTGCTTGCTCTTATGGATGGTTTGAAATCTAGGGGTTCAGTTGTGGTCATAGGTGCCACAAACCGTCCTGAAGCTGTTGACCCAGCACTTAGGCGCCCTGGTAGGTTTGATCGGGAAATTTATTTTCCATTACCATCAATTGAGGACAGAGCTTCCATTCTCTCACTTCACACCCAAAAGTGGCCAAAACCAATTACCGGATCCTTGCTTGAATGGATTGCAAGAAAAACACCAGGCTTCGCAGGTGCTGATCTCCAGGCTCTTTGTACGCAAGCAGCTATTAATGCTTTGAAGAGGAATTTCCCTTTGCAAGAAGTCTTGTCTTTAGTTGCCCAAGAAAAGCATTCTGGTTCTAAGCAAATTCCTCTTCCATCCTTTGCAGTGGAGGAGAGGGACTGGTTAGAGGCTGTTTTTTCTTCCCCACTACCTTGCTCCCGAAGAGATGCTGGAAATGCTGCCAATGATGTAGTATGCTCCCCTCTTCCCATCCAACTTATTCCTTGTTTATTGCAGCCATTATGCACTCTTCTTGTATCTCTATATCTTGATGAACGTCTATGGTTACCACTTCCCATATCGAAATCTGTAACTGTGATAAAGGATGCTATGATTTCTGCTCTGGACAAAAAGCAAAAGCCTTTTGATCACTGGTGGTTGCACATGGATGAATTTCTTCATGAACACAACACTTTTCATGAGTTAAAGATAAAGCTTACTTGTTCTGGTATTTTATCTGCGGATGATGGCATTATTGGTTCTAATGATACTGTGGATGATGCTTATGATAATAACTTGAGGCTAGAATCCTACACAAGGAACCATCTTGGCATGCGTAGTGGTTTATTTGCATTGACCAACAAATCTGGATTTCGGATACTAATTTCTGGAAATCCACGAACTGGCCAGAGACATCTTGCTTCTTGTCTTCTTCACTGCTTTATTGGAAATATTGAAATTCAGAAGATTGATATGGCAACTATTTTGCAAGAAGGGCATGGAGAAGTGGTGCAGGGCATTGCACAAATATTAAGTATGTCTCTCTTTTCTAGTTTTGTTGATTTCTGTACTTTTGGTATCACTGTTGGCTAAGTATGACTAACAATAGCTCTGGATGTCAAATAAGGTGTTGCCGACATGCCTTAGGTTTACAGGATTATGCATTTTTTATTCTATCCACTGAAAGATGCCAAGTGTTGAGAGGAGTTGAAATTGTTGGTCAATACAAAAATACCGGTGCTCATATATTTCATAATTATAGAACTTCTGGATCTGATACTCACAATTAATTTCTCTGTGGCAGTGAAATGTGCTAGCAGACAATCTTGCGTAGTATTCTTGCCAAGAATTGATTTATGGGCTCTGGAGAAACATTTTCAAATTGCTGACAGGACTGATTCGTGTTTAAAGATGGGCAAGTCTTGTTTCACACCAAACCAAGTTGTTGAGAAGGAAAGTGACATCAGTACTGAGAAAAAATCAACTGAGATGGCCAATGGCCAGGCTATCACAAAGGCTTCATTTGCTTGGATGTCATTTATTGAGCAGGTGGAATCCATTGGTGTATCCACATCCTTGATGATTCTGGTATGATTATTTTCTTGCTTTTAATATTAAAAATCTTTACACAATTGGTGCTAGGTTTTTGCTCCTTTTAAAGTTAAATGTTTATTTATGTTAGTCTGCTATTTCTTAATTGTCAATTTAGAATATTTTAATACAATGTCATAGTCATATGAAGTAATTCTTATGGCTTTTAACTTTCAGATACAAATGTTTGCACAACAACATTGTCAGGCAAAATGATACCATTAGCTTGACATTTATAATTTTTTATATTGTTTAGCAGGTCCTTATATTTTGTTTTATATATTACAGGCTACTTCAGAAGTTCCCTATAAAGAACTTCCTCGCAAAGTAAGCGAATTCTTCAAGAGCTATCAATCTAAAGACAGCCAGTCAACTCCTTTGGAGCAGACAGTTCCTCGTTTCTCTCTGCAGATTGATGGGAATTTTGACCGTGACATGGTGATCAATTTATCTGCACTAGGGCTATTGAGAAATGTAGTTGAGCAGCTTGTTCAATTGCTTCATCAGAGATCTCATGTTCATATGGGTGGACAAAAGGGCAACAGAACCTATGAATCAGTTGAAGTTTGTAAAGATAAGGTATGTCAAAGAAAAGATGGATCAGCCAATGATAAAAAGAGTGAAATCCAACATGAGTCCTTTGCAAAAGTTCCACCAACATCAAACAGCAAGTCACTGAAGGGAAAGTCAACCCTGTTGTTGGCAATATCTACACTTGGCTATCAAATTCTCTTATACCCTCATTTTGCTGAACTTTGTTGGGTCACTTCAAAACTCAAAGAAGGTCCTTGTGCTGATGTAAGTGGACCTTGGAGGGGTTGGCCTTTCAATTCTTGTATAATTCGTCCTAATAATTCACATGACAAGGTTGTAGTTTCTTGTAATTCTGGTAGCATTAAAAGCAGAGAATCATCTGGTCTTGTCAGAGGCTTGATTGCTGTTGGTTTATCAGCTTACAGAGGTGTTTATAGATCAGTTAGAGAAGTTTCCCTTGATGTAAGGAAGGTTCTTGAGGTCTTAATAAAGAAAATCAATACCAAAATTCAAGCTGGGAAAGATAGATATCAATATTTTCGTATTTTATCTCAAGTGGCTTATTTTGAAGACATGGTCAACAACTGGGCTTACTCATTGCTAAGGTATTACCACTTTTCCTTTGCTATGCATGGTTGGTAAGATATTACTGTTTTTCTATGTCAACATTTTGAGTGGACTTGGTCTCTAATAGTAATTCCTTCCATTTTAGTCTGGAGCAGGATTCTTATGAGCATACAACAAAGGTTTCACCAGCAAGTGGTGGGTCGTTAAACAGTCATCCCACAAGTGAAAATCACAAATCAGGAGGTGAGGACTGCCATTTTGCTGTTCCTGGAGATGGTCATGATTTGGAGACATTGGAGGAGAGTCATAACGGAATTGCTGCTGAAATGGCTGGATGTATCACCTCTAATAACCAAAATGGTACTTTAGATATGGATTGTGATGATGGAAATGCTAGCTCTGAAGGATCTCTACAAAATGATTCTTTTTCTGAAAAGCATATCAACAACTCTGCTGCTGCTGCTATGACTGCAAACCAACCACTTTATCCAACTACAAGTCGGGAGAATGGAACACTATTAGTACAACATGAATCTCTAACTGCTGGTAATAATGAAGAGGTGCGTGAAGAACTAGGGATTTCAAATAACTTCAGCAAATCCTTGGGCACTCAATGTGTGGTTCTTTCTGGAAATGGAGTTCACGCTGCTTTCGAACCAGAGACACAAAATGTTGAGATTGGTAACTGTCCCGTCTCTGATCAGCCTCTTACTGTGTCCTCATCCTCTCAAGACATTGGTGCAAAATCAAGTGATGTTAAATCTGATAAACATGAGAATGCTACAGATAATAGTGTCTCTTCAAGTAATGGTAGTGTTCCTGCTGAGTCGGGGGTTATTTGCTTGTATCAATGTTGCCCTGCATGTCTTCGTAGTCTCCATCATTTGACAAAGAAAATGCTTCTTGGAGACTGGGGGTTGAACAGTGACCAGTGGAGTGTAGAAGATGTTCATGATGCTGTTTCATCATTATCTGTGGATCTTATTTCAGCAGTTAGAAAAAGCTTTATGGCTGAAGATTTCATTGATTCATCAAAGAAAAGCTTAAGGAATGAAAATCATGGAACATCTCTTGATTGTGTGAACCTGAGAACGTGTAATGCTGAAAGCCAATGCAAGGATGTTGTGCCTGCTGAATGTGTTTCTCACTCTGCAAGCCAACATGCAACTGCAATTGAAGATACGGCACTAAATGAAGAATCAGCAATGGTTGATCTTAAATTTGTTTTCAGAGATGGTGTCCTAGTTCATATGGACCCTGACAAGGATGTCTCAGCTCACTGTAAATTTGAGAACTTGTGCCTTTGTTCTCTTAGAGAGTTGATACTAATGACAAAGCGCCCTTTTGATTAGGCTATTGATTCATAGCATGAATTGCTTGGCAATTTTTTTGTGCTGATGCGGCATTTGTATATAACCTTTTTTGAGTTTCAAATATAGTTTTGACGTGGAAACTACAACCAACTTTCAACTTTCAAGTGCTTCCATCAAAATCCCACAGCATTTCTGTAGAATCCAACCACCAAATGAACCCTAAATCCTAACCCGCCCTTTTTTTCTTCCCAATTTTAGAAGGATGTTTTTTCCTGCACCCCTACATTCTTAAAATATCTAAATTATCCTTGAGAATTTTGGGTGATTTTAGAATAGGGAAGATATTCTGGAAGACAAAAACTGAAAATCCTTGAGAGTTTCTAAAATTGAAAATCTGGAAGACAAAAAAGTCATTCTGAAATATATTTTTTGACTTCCAAAATGATAAATCTGGGTATTTTGGAAAATATGTTCTGGAAACATTTGAGAAAAATATTTTGGAAATCATTTGTAAAAGAGTAAAACAGTCTTTTTCGAAATATGATGGGTGCATGGAGAAATTTGTTGGGTTGTGGGAAGAAACATTTGAAAATTAAATGCTAATTCATGTCTTGGCCAATTACTTCCTGCACATAGTACTGCACCCAAATTCAGTGTGAAAAGACGAAAATGCCCTTAAATAAAATGAGATACATGAAAAATACATTCCACAGACCTTTTCTGGAATATGGATCTGGATTTTTCTTTCCAATGAACTTTTTGTATTGTGGATTTTTTTTTATCTAGAATGAGATTTTGATTTTTGTTTCTAGTTTTTTATTTCCAAAACACAATAATCTCTTTTAAATCTAGTTTTTTGAAATGTAATATTTTTAATTTCAGATTTTCATTGACCTTTTTGGTAATTTAAAATTATGTAGGGTGTAGGTTCAAAATGATTGGGTGTAGAAAGAATTTGTCCATGTCTTGAATACGAAAATTTGGGCTTAAACCCCTTTTACAGTTTGGGTGTTTCTCCCTGCACTCAACAAATGACTTCCTACACCCCATCATTCTCGGAAAAAATCATTTTACCCTTTTTAAAAATGACTTTCGGATTATTTTTTCTGAAATATTTTTGTAACATACTTTCTAGAACATATTTTATGAATTCGGATTTATGATTCTGGAAATTAAAAAAATGTGTTCTGAAATGATGATTTGGAATAGTTTTTTATCTTATGGATTTTTTATTTCGGAAACACACTTTGCTTATGGAACCCTTATTCCAGAATCATCCAAAATTATAAAGGATAATTCTGGTATTACAAAGAATGTAGGGGGCAGGAAGAAAATGTAGGAGTGCAGGAAGAAATATGCTTTATCAAATTTCCAAAGAGTGTTTCTTTCTGCATCTTCCTTGTAATATCTCTATACTTCTGAAAATATCAAGAATATATTCTATTGATGTTTTATTTATTTATTTTGAAATAGGTGATATGGAAAAATTCTAAAATATAAAATTCAATAGGAATACCTTCTAAATTCAATAGGAATACCTTCTAGATTCTATAATCCAGAATATGTTTTTTTTAAAAAAATATACTTCAGATTATGAAATCTAGAATAAATTTATGGGTTATAGAATTTGTAAGATATTTTCAAATTTAAGAATACCTTTCAGATTTTGTAATATTTTTTTATAGAAAAAAATTCAGATTGTAAAATTTAGAAGGTTTTTATAGATCTTAAAATATTTTTTAGATTTTACAATTTGAGAGGTGTAAATAGAAAAAAATAAACAATTTTCTAAATTTTATTCTAAATGTATTTTTTTAAGGATAAATGGTCTTTTCACAGAGTCCCAAGCGAAGTTTAAAATATATTGTTTGATTTGCATCCCTTGTAATTAGCTTTCCTCAAAATTTTCCCTGTTACTTTTGTCTCACTACAATTTATTAATATTTTTGAGGATATGAACGATATGAAAATTAGAAATAATATACTTAGGAGTAACTGTTTTAAAAACAATATTAGTTTTACATCTAATCGATTATAAAATTTATGTGATGTTTTTGTCGTCTTTATCAACTTTTCCTTTATCCTTATTATTAACATGATTTTTTTTTTTATTTTTAGGACAAATAATATAATTTTTTTGGAAAATATATTAAGTATATATATATAATTTTATAGAAACAACACAATTTATCTTTAAATTTATTTTTTTAGGTATAATAAACAGTTAAAAATATTATTTTAATATATAAAATTTAGTGCTTAGAGATTAAAGATATATTTTATAAAGTGAATATTCCAAAAAACTCTTCTATGTAGCTAAACCAACTCTTATGCAGTGTTTGGATCAGAGGGTGGCCCTGTAGCGCACATGGATTATAGGGTGGTCACCCCCGTTTGGTTCCGTGAGAGAGGGAGGGTGAATGAAAATGAGAGTGATTTGAGGGTCATTTGAAATATGAAGAGAAAGGAGAGTGGAAAGCATGGAAAGCCACGAAAGATTGGTTGAAAGACCATGGTGCCCTTATTCACGTTACACAATAGTAACTTTTTACTTTGCATGGAAGCTAAGTACTACATCTGTCTATCCTTCACACACAGAGTTGCATTGATATAGGGTGTTTGGAGAGGGTCTTCAATAAGCATAGAGGTAGGAGAGTGAGTTTGGTAGTTCATGTTTGTCCTGAGGTTACGTTTTTTTCATTTTAGTTTCATGCATAACCGATTATCATTGCAAAATAATGCACTACATAATCAATTATGTAGTTAAAAACAGTTGATAATCGATTATGGTCATGACATAATCGATTATGGTGGTGACATAATCGATTATGGTCATTACATAATCGATTATGGTCGTGACATAATCGGTTATGGTCGTGACATAATCGGTTATTTGAGAATTTTTGGCAACCATAATCGATTATCTATTAGCATAATCGATTATGTTAAATTTTGAACTGCAAGAATAGTCGATTATGCTTATTAAATCTTTGGATAATCGATTATGTGACTTTTTAAGGGAAGTGATAATCGATTATGTTCATGGTTTTCCAGATTTTTTATTTTTTGATTTTTTTTAATATATTTTCAGGCACACTTTGATCTTACTGACAATTGCATTGTCTTGTGATTTTGTTATGCTCTCTT
>Ga0123342_1006529_pt1 | contig 16099 bp, 14 predicted proteins | sample Turbeawhitnodule_FD_89960 | JGI IMG/M metagenome (GOLD analysis project Ga0123342, IMG submission 89960) | Root nodule microbial communities of legume samples collected from Mexico - Turtle bean Mexico white nodule | ecosystem: Host-associated > Plants > Roots > Nodule | place: Mexico: Nepantla... | reverse complement strand
TCAAAGAATTTGCGTCGCGCATGCGCATGGCAAAAGGCAAAGGTGATCGGCACCGCTTTCTTCTCGGCGACACTGAGCGGCTCGAAGCCATTGTAGCAATCGCTCTGCAGAATGCCGCCATACCCGGCCAGGTGTTTCTGCGGATGCTCGCCACGCCGGTCACTCGACGCATAGTATATGGCCGCCGGCGCTGCCGTCCCCCCGAAGGGCCGGTCATCGCACACATAGGTCCAGATGCGCCCGGTCGTACATTTGTCTTTGGCCTGAATGGGAATGGTGGTGTCATCGCCGTGAAGACGCTCGGCCGCAAAGACATGCTTCTCGATCAGATCGAAGACCGGCATGAGCGCGGCCGTTCCAAACCCGACCTGGTCGGCCAGCGTCGAGGTCGAAAGCTCGATGCCCTCGCATTTGAACCGGGTGCTCTGGCGGTTGAGAGGGCTGTGCATTCCGAACTTGTCGAACAGGATCGTCGCCAAAAGATGAGGGCCGATGAAGCCGCGCGGCGTGGCATGAAAGGGCGCCGGCGGCTGGCTGATCGCCTCGCAGTCACGGCAGGTAAATTTCTCCCGCACCGTCTCGATCACTTTGAACCGGCGCGGAATCTCCTCCAGCGTCTCAGTGACGTCCTCGCCCAGTTTCGACAGGCGCGACCCGCCGCAACATGCACAGGTGGCTGGAGGATCGATCACCACGCGCTCACGCTCGATATCCTCCGGCCAGGGCTTCCGGACCGGCCGTTTGCGCGTGAACGAACGCACGCTCGAGGCCCTGGCGGCAGCCGCCTGTGCCGCAACCTCATCCTCCGTCGCCGCCATCACCAGCTCTTCGAGCTGCAATTCCATCTGGTCGATCAGGCGCGCCGTGCGCTCGGATCTCTGGCCGCGCAGTTCACGCTTCAGCTTTTCGATCGCCAGTTCCAGGCTGGCGATCAGTGCCTCGCTGTCGGACAACATCGCCTGCGCATTGGCGGCTTGCGCCACCGCAATGTCCCGTTCGGCAACGACGGTATCGCGCTCGGCGACAACGACATCGCGTTCAGCCTGTAACATCTCACGCTCGGAAAGCAGCGCCAGATAGGCGCTCGCAAGGTCCGCAGGAAGATCCACAGGCTTCGAAGTCATGAAGCCATTCGATCAGATTCACTCAATATTTTCAATGTAATAATGCTATCCGACCTTCGTCGGACGCCATGTTTCCTGCGGGGCTCGCCAGTCGATCCCGGACAGCAAATACGACAGTTGTGCAGGCGAGATCGCCACCGCGCCACCTTCGGCGGAAGGCCAGACGAACCGGCCTCGGTCCAATTTCTTGGTAAACAGGCAACTGCCCTGGCCATCGCTCCAAATCACTTTTATCAGCGATCCGCTACGCCCTCGAAAAACGAAAAGATTTCCATCCAGCGGGTTCAGTTTCAGGACCTCCTGCACCCGCAGCGCAAGGGATGGAAACCCACAGCGCATGTCGGTATAGCCGGTCGCAATCCACACCCGCACATTTTGACCGGAGGGAAGCGCGATCATCGCAGCGTTTCCAGGCCGCGCATGATCCGAAGCAGCGCATCGACATCAACGGCGCTATCCACGATCACCCGCCTGCCGTTTAACGCAACAACCTCGATGCGACCTTCGTTTGATGAAGGGCTTGCCTTGCCCGTCAACCGCTCCGTCGTGACAACCGCCGGGATAAATCCCTCAACTGCGTCGATCGCTTCAATGTCGCCCAGCTTGCCCGCACGCGCCAGCTTGCGCCATTCATAGAGCTGCGAACGAGAAATCCCATGTCGACGCGCCGTCGTTGCGCACAATCCCGGCTCCAAAAGGCTCTCCGCTACGATCTGTCGCTTTACCTCTTGGCTGAAACGGCGACGCCGACCAGTGTCGACGATCTCAAGACGGTTATCACGCTGACTGTCAGTATAGATGTCCATACCCGCAGTCAGCTATGTTTCCGGACATCTCTCAAGGCGGCCTTCCGCGTATGCGTACAGCTAAGACGCCTAGGCAAAAAAGAAATGGCCGCCAAAAGGCGGCCATTTTCGTTTCAGGGCATTGTTTATGGTCGCATCCCATTGAAGCGCCACGCCAACCCCGACATGGACGATCAGATCGACTGCAGCGTCCAGTTGACGATCTCAGCCGATACGCCTGCGAACGCGCGATCGAGGCCCTTCACAAGACCATCGTTCGATCCATCGGCGGACACCTCTTGTCTGAACACCTTCTGAGCTCTCACAGAACCGTTGCGGTCGTTCAGGATCTTGGCTGAAATCTCCACCACCGCGCGGCTGCCGCCGGTCGTGTCGATCTCGAAGGAGCGGATATCTGTCACGAGCTGATAATCGATCGCAAGCCCCTGGCCGGGAACGCCGACGCCGCCGAGCTTGCCGGAGTTCTCATAGGCCTCGACCAGCTTCGCCTGAACCATGCGCGGCAGCTTGTCGCCCCATTGCGCCTTAGATAGGTACTGTATTTGCGACGGAGCCACCCGAATGACAATCTGCTCGCTGTCGATCGCCTTCAGCGCGGTCGGTTGCTGCACCAGGATCTGCCGGCCCTTTGCCGCCGGTCCACTGCCGGTCGCCGACGCTGAGAGATCGTAAGTGTCGTTCTTCGCAGCCGTCCCGCAGCCCGCAAGGCCTGCCAATAGCGGCAACGCGATCGCGGCTATCGATATCCACGAACGGCGCTGCAACACATCCGATACGGCCATATGCGCTCCCCTAATATCCCTGTTAACGCCGCGTCCGGCCGTCATATTGCTTTACAGTATCCCCGCCGAAGATCAGCCGCTGCGGATTGCGGTCGAAATCGTTGATCGCATTACTAAGGTTCTGCACGGTGGAGCGCGTGTCGTTGATGAGCGACTGCATATCGCGCAGCCCACCGCTGGAAAATTTCTGCAGATTGTCGGCAATCGGGCCAATCCGCGAGTTGAGGTTGTCGGCAACCTTTTTAAACGAGGTAAGCGTGTCACGCGCCTGCGCAAAAAGCGACTGCGTATTATCTGTCCCGAGCAGTGCATCCAGCTTGATCAGAATACCGTCGACGCGGGTGGACGCCGAGTTCAGCTTGTTCGCCATCTGCGAAACGTCCTGGATCGTCTGATCAATGTCCTTTTGCCGAGCCGAAACGGTGTTCGCGACATCCTTGATCGATGCGACGGCAGCGCGTGCATCTTTCGTCGCCTGCGAGATGTCGTCGACGGATCCCTTGACCTTCGCCGGGTCGATTTGTGCTACCAGTGTGTCCACCCGATCGAGCGTCGCCTGCGCCTTCTTGCCGAGGTCGTTATAGGTCGTCGCTGTTTCCTGGAACTTCTGGATCGCCCCCTTGAAGTCGCCCGACGCATCGGCGACGTCGCGGCTGACCTTCTCGGCATTGCTGAGAATGGTATCGATCTTCTTCGCATCGACGGCCTTCACGAGGGCTTCGACCGCCTCCAGCGTCGAGTCGACACGACCCGAGACCTTGCGGACCGTATCGGACAGTTGCCCGACACTTTGTAGGAATGAATCAATGTTGCCGGAGTTCTTTGCTAACGCGTCGGAGAACGTCTCGGCGTTCTGCAATGTCTTCGTCAGCGGGCCACGCGCGTCCTTCACAAACCCCTGAACCTGCCCGATGGCATCGTTGGCGCGGTCGAGAATCTTGTCCGCCGTCGCCAGAAGGTTCGTGACACTCGATTGATCCGCGACGATTACCGCTCGCTTTCCGGTGTCGAGCGATTGCTGAAGAATATTCTTTTCGCCGATCTTGCCGCCTGACAGTTCGATATAGGCCGCACCCGTCAAGCCCTGGATTTCAAGGATCGCTTTCGTCGACGGATAGATCGGTGCATCGACCCGCACCTCCGTGAACGCCAGCGAGAAACTCGGATCGTCCGCATCAATCGACAGCGATTTGACCGAACCCACCTGAATACCGTTAAACCGCACAGGCGAGCCGACGCTCAAGCCGTTCGCGGAGCCCGGAATGCGGACGATCAGCTCAGCCATGGGCCCGCCACGCCCATATTCGGCCATCCAGTAGACGAAGCCGAACGCTGCCGCGATAACGAGCACCGTGAAAAAGCCGACAATCGTGTAGTTCGCTTTTGTTTCCATCGTATCCGCTCACTTCCCGCGGCTATCTTGCGCCAGGCTGTCGTCGCCGGCATGGCCGTTCTGCGGCACGATCGAACGCGCCCGCTTGCCCTTGAAATAAGCCTGAACCCACGGATCATCGAAGGTCAGCATGTCGTCGATCGTTCCCTCGACCAATACCCGCTTCTTGCCAAGCACGGCAATGCGGTCGCAGACGGAGAAGAGGCTGTCGAGGTCGTGGGTGACCATGTAGACGGTCAGACCGAGCGTGTCCCTAAGCCTCGCGATGAGCTCATCGAACTCCGCTGCCCCGATCGGATCGAGGCCCGAGGTCGGCTCGTCGAGGAACACCAGTTCCGGGTCGAGCGCCAGGGCGCGCGCCAGCGCCGCGCGCTTGATCATGCCGCCCGAAAGCTCCGACGGGTATTTGTCGGCGGCATCCGCCGCGAGGCCGACCAGCCGGATCTTGAGTTGAGCCAGTTCGTCCATCAGTGATTGGGGCAGGTCCAGATACTCACGCATCGGCACCTGGATATTCTCCTTCACCGTGAGCGAGGAGAATAGCGCGCCTTGCTGGAAGAGCACACCGAGCCGCATGTCGAGCGCATTGCGCTGCGGCTCGTCCAGTTCATCGAAGTCCTGACCGAGGATCTTGATGTTGCCCGAGCGGCGCGGCAGCAACCGAAGCACTGTCCGCATCAGGACCGACTTGCCTGTTCCCGACGCGCCGACAAAACCGAGGATTTCGCCGCGATAGATATCGAGGTTCAGATTATCGAGAACGACCTTCGACCCGAAACCCACGGTCACGCCGCGCGCAGACAGCACGACATCCCGTCCTTGATCGTTTCTGGTCTCTGTCTGCTGTCCGTCCACGTACGATCCTTAGAAATTGATGGCCGCATAGAACATGGCAAAGAGCCCGTCCATGAGGATAACGACGAAAATCGCCTTCACCACCGACGCGGTCACGTGCTGGCCAAGCGACTCAGCACTGCCGCCTACCTTTAAGCCTTCAACCGCCGCAACGATACCGATAACCAGCGCCATGAATGGTGCCTTGATCATCCCGGACAAGACCGTCGATAGGGTAATCGCTTCATGCAGGCGTGCGATGAAATTCGCGAAGGTGATGCCGGAGTAGGCCCAAGCGACCACGGCTGCGCCGGCGAGCGAAGCAAAGTTCGCAAGCACGGTCAGCAGCGGCAATGCGACGGTCAGGGCAACCAGGCGCGGGAAGATGAGCACCCCAACAGGATTGAGCCCCATCACCTTCAGCGCATCGACCTCCTCGCGCATCTTCATCGAGCCGATCTCGGCGGTGATGGCGCTGCCGGACCGGCCGGCGATCATAATTGCCGTCAGAAGCACGCCGATTTCGCGAAGCTGCAGGATGCCGACGAGGTCGACGACGAAGACTTCGGCGCCGAAATAGCGGAGCTGAAAGGCGCCCTGTTGCGCAATGATCGCGCCGATCAGGAACGACATCAGCAATATGATCGGTACCGCGCGTACGCCCATATGGTCGATCTGGTTGACGATCGACGCCGGCGAGACGCCGCTGCCGCGCCCGAATTTCATCTGCGCGCCGCGCACAGCGGACCCTAGGATATACATGGCGGCGGCGAGATTGTTCCAGATATCGAAGGTGATCTTGCCGATCGGGGCGAAGATCGTTTCCTGCCAGCTTGCCTTTCGCTGAGGTTCCTGCTCCGCCTGCGGGGGCTCCTCGGAAAACTCGGCAATCATTTCGTCGATATGCGCGTTGCTGCCTTCGAAGTGTACGGTGCCGCCGGCGCCCTCTACCTGCTTCTTCAGGCGGCAGAGCAACCAGACACCCGCCGTGTCGATATCCGTCACGCCTGACAGGTCGAGGGTCACCTCGCCTCTTCGACCGGCAGTGAGCTTCTCGAAGTCGCGCAGAACCAGGTGCAGATTGGCGCTTCGCCAATTTCCCTCGAGCTGAACGTGCTGGCTCGAACCATGGGCGTGATCGTCCACATGCAGAGAGGCAGCGCTACGGGTTTCCGACTTCAAAACGCTTGTGTCTTTCAAGGCTTACGGCGACATTGCCGACTCGCGAACTAACGGTTCGCCGCTTCGGATCAATATACCCAAGCCACACCAAATTTCCATGCGCGCAGGATTGCAAATATGCCACGGTCACTTGAAATTCAGACGGAATCCTTTCCCATATCAGGCACATTCACGATCTCGCGCGGCGCCAAGACATCGGCGGAGGTGATCCTCTGCACCATACGCGACGGCGGCGCGGTCGGTCGGGGCGAGTGCGTTCCCTATCGCCGCTATGGAGAGACGCTGGAAAGTGTCGCCGCTCAGATCGAAGCTGTAAGGCCACTAATCGAAGGTGGCCTGACTCGCCCGGAACTACAGCGCGCAATGCCCCCCGGAGCCGCGCGCAACGCAGTCGATTGCGCCCTTTGGGATCTGGAAGCCAAGCGCTCCGGCAACTCGGTCGTCGCTGAACTGCGTCTCGCAGCGCCACAGCCGTTGACGACAGCCTTCACGATATCGCTCGGCGAACCCGATGTCATGGCCGACCAGGCGCGTGCAAACGCCGATCGCGCCTTGCTGAAGGTCAAGGTGGGCACCGGCGACGATGAGAGCCGTATCCGCGCCGTTCGTTTTGCCGCACCCGATGCGGCCATCATCCTCGACGCCAACGAGGGCTGGCCGGAAGACACGCTGGAGCATCATCTGCGCGTCGCAGCCGAAGCTGGCATCGCCCTCGTCGAACAGCCGTTGCCGGCCGGCAAGGATGAGCTCCTCGCCGAAATCCGCCGCCCGCTGCTCGTTTGCGCCGACGAAAGTGTCCACCACACAGGCGACCTCGCAAGCCTTCGCGATCGCTATGACGCGATCAACATCAAGCTCGACAAGACAGGCGGACTCACCGAGGCGTTGGCAATGAAGAAAGAAGCGCGGCGCCTTGATTTCGAAATCATGGTCGGCTGTATGGTCGGCACATCGCTGGCGATGGCGCCGGCTGTGCTGCTGGCGCAGGGCGTCGATTTCGTCGATCTCGACGGACCGCTGCTGCTTGCGCGCGACCGTGAACCCGGTCTGCGCTACGCCGCCTCTCTTGTCTGGCCGCCGGACGCCGCGCTTTGGGGCTGAAGATAGTAGGCGACGATGACAAGGCCTAGCCCGGCCAGCGCCACCAGCGCCATCACATAACAGCTTGCGAGCCCGAGCAAGGCGTAGACGTAGCCGGAAGCAATCGTCATCAGCCCCATGAACATGCCGTTGTAGAAGAAATAGCCGCCCTGCGCCGACGACTCCTGGGTCTCTTGCACGGAGGCCACGATCCGCCGTTGGACGCCCGTGTGCACGAACGCATAGGTGCAGGAATGCATGCACTGCAGCAGAAAGAATCCCCAAAATCCCCAATGCATCGGAAAGAGGATCCAGCGACAGACGCTGACCGCCGCCCCAAATCGAATGAGCGTCCAGGCGCTGAATCGACGGCTGAGCCGCCGGGACAGAAAGAACACGGTCACCTCCGCAGCGACGCCGGCGCTCCATAGGACCGCGATCTGTGTCCCGGAGAAGCCGAGATCGCGCCAGTAGAGCGACGCGAAGGCCTGCAGAACCGCGTGGCTCGACTGCTGGATCGCGACGCCGATCAACAAGGCCAGCAAATGCGGCTGTCGCAGCGAACTTCCTGTCGCAGCCGAGATATCGACGGGTGTGCCACGCCGGCGCGTCGGGCCTATCCGCGGGCAATAGATCGCCATCACCACGGTCATGATGAAGCCGAACGTCATCACATGGAGCACCATCTCGCCACCCCAATGGCCGATCAGCTCCCCGCCGATCAGGGTGGAAACGATAAACGCGATCGAGCCCCAGACCCTCATCGACCCATAATCCAGACCCCAGCGCCGGACGCCCGAAATCACGATCGATTCGACGACCGGGACGTAGCAGGCAAAGGTCGCTCCCTGGATCGTATAGACGATCAGCACCGGCCAGAATGTGTTCGTCCAGTAGAGCGCGATCGCCGTCAGCAGCGATAGGCAACCTGAAAACAACAGCAAATCCGCCCGCTCATTCATCCGGTCGGCATACATCGCAACGATCGGAGCGACGAGGACACGCACGACCATCGGCACGGCTAGGATGACGCCGATCTCATGGTCGTTGAACGCGTGCAGCGCAAGCCAAATCGGGAAGAACGGCAAGGCCACGCCATTGACGAGCAAAGGCGCACAGTAGGACAAAGCACTGAGAATCCGGAAGCGCGGTGGCGCCCCCTCACTTGCTGGAGGATTTTTAGCGGGAATCAAAGGGTGACCTGCAGGAAACTGAACGTTGCCTATCACGTCAACCTAAGGGCGACTATGGCAAGAAATTGCCCATCTGAAACGTTTTAGAGAATAAATAGGCCTGAAACAAAGACACATCGGGCTAAATTGATGCATGGAATTGGGGATCGAAAGGCGACGTTCAGGCGGCCTGCTGGGCGACTTCCTTTTCGTGATGGCCGATCGCCATCGGGATCGGCTGCATGCCGCTCGTTGCACGCCACTCGATCAATTCAAACGTGCCGTCCTGATGCTCGGCAATCGCCGTGCAGCTTTCGACCCAGTCGCCGGTATTGATGTAACGGATGCCGTCCATGTCCTCCATCACGGCGTGGTGGATATGGCCACAGATCACGCCGTCGGCACCGTGCTTGCGAGCTTCTTCGGCGACGACCCTCTGGAACTCGCCGATAAAGTTGACTGCGTGTTTGACCTGCAGCTTGGCCCATGCGGAAAACGACCAATAGGGCATGCCCATCCGGCGCCGGATGGCTGCCAGGCCGACATTGATCATGATCGCCATGTCGTAGGCCCAGTCGCCGAGATAAGCGAGCAGGCGCGCGTTGCGGACGACGACGTCGAACTCGTCGCCATGCAACACGAGGTATTTCTTGCCGTCGGCCGCCTCATGCATCATCCGCTCAGCAACCTCGATGCCACCGAAATGGGTGCCCGGAAAGTCGCGAAGGAATTCGTCGTGATTGCCCGGGATATAGATGACCCGCGTGCCCTTGCGCGCCTTACGCAGCAGCTTCTGGACCACATCGTTGCAATCCTGCGGCCAGTACCAGCTACGCTTCAACCGCCAGCCGTCGACGATATCGCCGACAAGAAAGATGGTATCCGCCTCGTGATGCTTGAGAAAATCCAGCAGGAAGTCCACCTCGCGGCCTTGGAGCCGAGATGCACATCGGAAATGAAAAGCGTACGGAAGTGCCGCGTATCCATATTGTCCCTCACAAGCATCCTGCCCATGTCCCATCGTTCACCTGCCCTTCCAAAACCAGAGTCGTGTTTCAGGAAGATGACATGCCGGCGCTACGGCTGATTTTCCCGGTTTCCATCGAGCCTCGCCGCGGCCGCGGCAGATTTGCGCTGTTTTCGCATTTCGAACGGAAATTCCGACTGTTCCGCCACCCCGTTTGATGTATTGAAGGCAGTTCAAAGACAGCATGCGGCAGCCCGGAGGCGATGATGGATCATCAGGAAAAGTCCAAGACGGAAAAGAATCTGGCAGGTGGAAGTCTCGACGAGCAGGCGCTCTACTTCCATCGCTATCCGCGTCCGGCAAGCTCGAAATCCAGGCGATCAAGCCGCTCGGCAACCAGCGCGACCTGGCACTCGCATATTCTCCGGGCGTTGCAGCGCCCTGCCTGGCGATCCGCGACAATCCCGAGACGGCCGCCGACTATACGTCTCGCGCAAATCTCGTAGCGGTCATTTCCAACGGTACGGCCGTTCTCGGCCTCGGCAATATCGGTCCGTTGGCATCGAAGCCGGTCATGGAGGGCAAGGCCGTCCTCTTCAAGAAGTTCGCCAACATCGACGTCTTCGACATCGAGGTCGATGCATCGAGCGTCGAGCAGATGGTGTCGACCGTCGCCTCGCTCGAACCGACCTTCGGCGGCATCAATCTCGAGGACATCAAGGCGCCGGAATGTTTCGAGATCGAGCGTCAGCTGCGCGAAACCATGAAGATCCCGGTCTTCCACGATGACCAGCATGGCACCGCCATCATCGTTGCCGCCGCCATCCTTAATGGTCTGGAACTGGCGAACAAGAAGATTGACGAGGTCAAGATCGTCGCCTCGGGTGCCGGTGCTGCCGCCCTTGCCTGCCTCAATCTCCTCGTCACGCTCGGCGCCAAGCGGGAAAACATCTGGGTCCATGACATCGAGGGCCTCGTCTACGAAGGCCGCACCGAATTGATGGACGAATGGAAGAGCGTCTACGCGCAGAAGAGCGACACACGCACGCTCGCCGAAAACATCGGCGGTGCCGACGTCTTCCTTGGACTTTCCGCCGCCGGCGTGCTGAAGTCGGAACTGCTGGCGCAGATGGCCGAAAACCCGCTGATCATGGCGCTCGCCAACCCGACGCCCGAGATCATGCCCGATCTCGCCCGCGCCGCGCGCCCCGATGCCATGATCTGCACCGGCCGTTCCGACTTCCCGAACCAGGTGAACAACGTTCTCTGCTTCCCCTATATTTTCCGCGGCGCGCTCGATTGCGGCGCAGTGACGATCAACGAAGAAATGAAAATGGCGGCCGTGCGCGCCATCGCAGCACTTGCGCGCGAGGAACCTTCCGACGTCGCCGCACGCGCCTACTCGGGTGAAACGCCGGTCTTCGGCCCGAACTACCTGATTCCCTCGCCTTTCGACCCGCGCCTGATCCTGCGCATCGCCCCGGCCGTCGCGAAGGCAGCTGCCGAGAGCGGTGTCGCCCTGCGCCCGATCAGCGACTTCGACGCCTACCTCGACCAGCTCAACCGTTTCGTCTTCCGCTCCGGTTTCATCATGAAGCCGATCTTTGCCGCGGCGAAGAATGCCGAGCGCAAGCGCGTGATCTTCTCCGAAGGCGAGGACGAGCGGGTGTTGCGCGCCGCACAGGTCCTGCTGGAAGAAGGAATTGCCAAACCGATCCTGATCGGTCGCCCGCAAGTCATCGAGACTCGCCTAAAGCGCTACGGCCTACGCATTCGTCCGTTGGCCGATTTCGATGTCATCAACCCGGAAGACGATCCACGCTTCCGCGAATATGTCGATCTCTACTTCTCGCTCGTTGGACGTCGCGGCGTCATTCCGGAGGCAGCGCGTACCATCGTTCGTACCAACACGACTGTCATCGGCGCCCTGGCCCTGAAGCGGGGTGAGGCAGATGCACTCATCTGTGGGCTGGAAGGCCGCTACGAGAAACATCTGCGCGACGTTCGCCAGATCATCGGCAAGCGACAAGACGTGTGCGACTTCTCGGCGCTCAGCCTGCTGATCTCGCAGCGCGGTGCCACCTTCTTCACCGACACCTACGTCACCTTTAATCCGACTGCGGAGGAGATTGCGGAGTCCACGGTTCTTGCCGCCGAGGAAATCAAGCGCTTCGGCATCACGCCGCGAGCTGCCCTCGTATCCCATTCGAATTTCGGTTCGCGCGAGTCCGAGAGCGCGACGAAGATGCGTGCCGCTCTCAAGCTCGTGCGTGAGGCGGCGCCGGATCTCGAAGTCGACGGCGAAATGCACGGCGAAAGCGCGATCTCCGACGCCCTGCGTAAGCGCGTCATGCCCGACACGACCCTGCACGACGAAGCGAACCTGCTGGTTTTCCCGAACCTCGATGCAGCCAACATCACGCTCGGCGTCGTAAAGTCGAAGATCGACGGGTTGCACGTCGGGCCGATCTTGCTTGGTGCAGCCCTGCCCGCGCACATTCTGGCGCCGTCGGTCACTTCCCGCGGCGTGGTCAACATGGCCGCCCTCGCCGTCGTCGAGGCTTCACAGCCGGCGTGATTTGCCGCAGATCGAGAAAATGCGGTAGGATTCCGACCGCAGCTCGTTAAGACAAACGAGCTAGCAATGAAGGCGCGGCGAAAAGGCCGCGCCAGACGACCCTGCTATTTGCTCATCGATGGGATGATGCCTTGAACCGCTGGATTCTGTCACTCATAGCCGCATTTACTTTGACCGGCCCGAGCTACGCCCAGATGCCGGCAATCTGCGGCGATCTGCGCGCCCGCCTTGCCGACCTGCCGCAGATCATCGGCAGCACGCCCGAGGTGCGCAAATACGCCAGCGCTATCGCAGAACAGAACCTTGAGCTTCGCAAGGTCCGCAGCGATCTGCGCCAGAGCGGCTGCACGAGCGGCAGCATGGTGGTGATCGGCGACGATGACGGATACTGCGGGGAACTCGAGCGCACAGAATCCAAAATGGTCGACAATATCCGCTATCTCCAGCAGCGTCGCGACGAACTGCGCGGTCAGAGCGAGGATGTCCGCACGAGGAACGAACTTCTTGCAGCGCTCGATGACAATGGCTGCAACGAGGAACAATGGCCCGCCGACAGCGCCGAAGGAGATGGGCCGCCACCGAGCATCGACGATCAGGCGCTGCGAAACGACACGTTCATTCCGTTGGGTGGTGATCCCGGCCGGCGCCGCTATGGTCTCCCGGGCATGTCGCCGCTCTCTCATCTGAACACCGTCTGCGTGCGAAGCTGTGACGGCGGCTTTTTTCCGTTGAGCTCGAACGCAACATCCCAGGACTTTGCCCGCGATGCCGACACCTGCTCGAAGATGTGTCCCGGCATCGACACCGAGCTCTTCTATCATGACGTCTCCAGCACCGAGACATCGCAGATGATCTCCGCGGCGACAGGCGCGCCCTACAGCGCCATGCCGAATGCCTTCGCCTACAAGAACCGCAAGCCCGGCGAAAAATCGTCCTGCAGCTGCGATCTAAGCGCCTACTACGAGCGGATGCGAAAAAGCCAATCGATCAGCGAACCGCCGCAGGGGTCGATCACCACGATCGAAACCAAGAAGCCCGAGACCAAGAGCCCGACCGCCGCACCCGCGGTTCCGCAGCCACAGGTGCCTGACAGGCCTTACGACCCGGCAAACAAGGTCCGTCAGATCGGCCCGCAGTTCCTGGCGGGCGACCAAGGCACGATCGACCTCAAGAACCCGGCAAAGCCAGGTCCCCAGCCGCAGCAATAGTAGCCGCCTAGTCCGCAGACTTGCCCCAACGATCCATAAACACAAGCTCCTCCAGCGGCAGGCGTTGGCGCCATCCTTTGACCGCCAGTTCCGGTTGGTCATAGAGCTGATCGACGTAGCCTAGGCACAGCCAGGCAACGATCTCCACCCGCTCCGGAACGCCGAGAATCCCCTTGATATCGGACTCGTGAAAGATGCTCACCCAGCCGACCCCGACGCCTTCGGCGCGCGCTGCCAGCCACAAATTCTGCACGGCGCAGACCGTGGAGTAGGAGTCCATTCGCCGGTTGTGGGTTCGTCCGAGAACGACATCACCGCAGCGATCGGGATCACAGGTGACGCAAATGCTGAGCGGTGCGGCTCGGATGCCCTCCAGCTTCAGCGACCGGTAGAGCTGCTGTCGCTCCCCCTGAAACATCTCGCCAGCCTCGCGATTAGCGCGATCGAACGCCTGCCAAACAGCCTCCTTCATCTGCTGATCGCGCACCAGGATGAAGTTCCAGGGCTGCATGAATCCAACAGACGGCGCGTGATGCGCAGCCGTCAAAAGCCTGCTGACGACGTCGTCGGGTATGGGATCCGGGAGAAACTCCGAACGCACGTCACGGCGCGTCGAAATCGCCCTGTAGACGGCGTCACGGTCCTCGGTCGAAAAGGCTGCAGCTCCCGACAGGGAGCCTGAATGGTCTGGTCGCATCGTCAATCCCCAACAACACAACCGCCCGCCGTCCACGCGGGTCAGTCTATGATGTCGGGCCGGTCTTCTGACTTGGCGTCATCCGACTGCCGCGCCTTCCCGGTACGGGACCAGTGGCGTGTTGCGGCAGTCGTCAGCCTTACAGCGTTGGGCACGTTTCGGTCTCACACCGAATTCCCGATTCTCCCGCCTAAGACGGGCACCCGACGGAAGGGTCTATGCCGGCAAAAATGACGCGATGCAATCCCTCAAGCAGAGACTGGGTAGTAACGCACATAGGCGAACTCATCGCCCGACGGTGACCAGTTCGGCACGTTGATCGTTCCCTGCCCGCCGAAGAGATCGAAGAGTGTTGTCAGCTTGCCCCCATCCATGTCCATCAGCCGCAGCCGTACATTGAGATCGCGCGGGTGGTCGAAGACGTCGGGATCGTAGGAAAGGATCAGGACTTTATCGTTGTTGGGCGAGGGATGAGCAAACCAATTCCCATAATTGTCGCTGGTGATCTGCTCGAGGCCGGTCCCATCCGGGTGAATGCGCCAGATCTGCATGAGGCCGGTGCGGCTGGAATTGAAGTAGATCCACTGGCCGTCGGCTGAATAATCCGGCCCGTCATTGCGCCCCTCACCGTGCGTCAACCGCTTTTCTTCGCCGCCGTCCACAGAGATCGTGTAGATATCGAACAAGTCGTCGCGGATGCCGCAATAGGCCAGTTGTTTCCCGTCGGGCGACCAGCCGTGCCAGTAGGACGGCTGATTTTGCGTCACCAGACGCGGCGCGCCGCCTTCGGCGGGTAGCACATAAATCGTCGACTTACCGAACTCAGTCTTATCGGAAATGATGATCTGACGGCCATCAGGCGAAATGCCATGATCATTGTTACAGGCCGTGGCAAAGCCGGTATCGACCTTTTCGACCTTGCCCGAACCGTCAAGCGCCAGACGGTACAGAAGACCATCACCGTTCAGCAGAAGATAGCTACCGTCGGGTGAAAAGTTCGGCGCCTCCACAAGTTGCGTGGTTTGCCAGACGACGCGCGCCTCGCCTGTCCTGATGTTGTAGATCTCGACGGAACTGCGCAATCTGAATCCTCCTGACATCGACTGCGTCAGACCTACGACGGCCCGCCACTCAGTACAAGCAAATGCACCAGGCCAGCTTGCAGCACAGGACGTGTCTCTTGGGCGATCGGCGCTTATCCACCAATCACAAATGCGGGAAACCTAACGGTTCATCTAGCGTTCATGACGAGGATGTGACAGTTCGGTGAAGCTTTTATGACGTTGGAGTTTTCCGGTTGATCGCGTTGGTAATGAGGTCTGCAGCGGCTGCACGCTTTGCGTCGCTTTCCACCGATTTCGGAGGAAGCGTCCGGTCGCCTGCTATACGCACAGCGCTCGGCGTCGCTCTTTGCGCCCTGCTTGCTCTCTTTACGACGGCCGCCGTCGAGATAATTGCCCGCGATGGCCTGACCGACGTGCGCGAATTCCTGACATCGCCGGCGCGTCCCGGAATGACGACCGTTGCGATGTTGACTATCCTGATGCTGTCGCTCGATGCCGCCTTGGGAAGGCAATGCATTTCGGCGTTGATCGTTCTACCGTTGGTCTTTGTTCCCGCCATTGTCTCCAACCAGAAGCATCATTACCTCACGGACCCCCTTTATCCATCCGACGTTCTTTTCGGGCGCCAGATCATGGAACTGCTTCCTGTCATGGTGCGCGACCGCCCCTGGACTGCTGTTACGATGGTTGTCGGCATTGCCCTTTCCGCTGGCGCGATTGTCATCCTCTGGCGCTTCGCCTGGCGCAACTTCCCGAAACTCTCAAGGACCTCTCGCCTCCGCCACCTGTGCGTCGGCCTACCCGTTGTCGCGGCTTTCGGGTCATTGATGGACTATTCACAGTATTCCTTCATCCGTGACCGCCTGCAGGTGGTTCCGATGATGTGGGACCAGAAGGAAAACTACCGGAGCAACGGCTTCATCCTCGCCTTCATCTTCAATATTCCGATGGCCGACGTTGCAGCACCGGCCGGCTTCGGTACGCAGGCGCTTGATGCTATCCCCGGCCGCAACTACGGCTATCTCAGCGGCCCACGAGAAAAGCCCGACGTGATCATGCTGATGAGTGAATCGTTCTGGGATCCGACCCGACTGAAGACGCTGAGCCTGTCGCCCGATCCCATGCCGACTATTCGCGCCGAGCAGTCTGGCCATGTATTCTCACCGGAGTTCGGCGGCATGACCGCCAACGTCGAATTCGAGGCGTTGACAG
>Ga0123342_1006528_pt1 | contig 16103 bp, 7 predicted proteins | sample Turbeawhitnodule_FD_89960 | JGI IMG/M metagenome (GOLD analysis project Ga0123342, IMG submission 89960) | Root nodule microbial communities of legume samples collected from Mexico - Turtle bean Mexico white nodule | ecosystem: Host-associated > Plants > Roots > Nodule | place: Mexico: Nepantla... | reverse complement strand
TTTTGTTTGTTTGGCCCAACTTTCCTTTTCTGTTTCAGCTAGGTCTTAGTCTTTTTCTTATATATACACCATGTATTTTACTCTCTAATACACAAGTAAATAAGAATTTCTTTTGTATTTTCTCTTCTCTTCTTTTCTCTCTTTTATACTTAAGTCATTATCTCTTTTTCATTTGCAATTAGGGTTCATCAGAACCTCCCTTTCTCTATTACGATTTCGTGTGATTACCTGCGCTCCATTTGATGCACCACATCGGACAATGAATATTCATCTTCATTAACTGTAATAGAATTATTTAAAATGATCATAAGAATATTTTACTTACGTTTTATTTACCTTTCAATTGAGTTAGATTAGTAAAATATTAAATCTTAGAAAGTTGATACATAAAAAAAATCGCATTCAACAAACTTTCAGACAATCCTTATATAGGTTAGCATACTTACAATATAAATAAGGTAATAAATAATTAATATAGTATGCTAAAATAATTATTATTTACATTTATTTAAATAGATTAGTTTGTTTCTTTTTTTAATAATCCAAAATCTGGTTTTTTAATAAAGTAAGATGTTTATGTAAAAGAAGTTATTATTAAAACTCACTCAGTAAACATTACACAAAACCTTGACATCCCATATAGACCTGACTTAGGCCATCAATCATGTGTGACAGTGTGTAAATTTCATAAAAAAAAATATAAACATACATTTCCAATAACCACTACAAGAAAATCATGAAATAAAAATCAATTTTAATGACTAAGTTAAAGACCATTTTAGGGACTAAATAAATTTGTTATTTCTAAATTAGTTTCTATTATTGTTAAATGATTTTTAAATTGTTATCTAATTAAAAATCAAGGTTTTTGCTACCAAATTTAGAATCTAAAAAATTGGTAGTTAAAACCTTGGTTGCTAATTAGATACCAATTTAGAAACCATTTAACAATAATAGAAACTAATTTAGAAACCAATTTTTCTTTTAGTTTTTAAAACAGTCTCTAATTTAGTTACTATTGCAATTAATTATTTTGGTCTCTAAAAATTGGTTGCTATTTGATGATTTTCTTGTAGTGAACAAATCAACCAAATTTAATTTTGGCAGACTAAATCTATTTCAAAAAAAAATATAAACTAATTATATAAGGAAAAATATTAAACCAAGTATAATCCTCTTTATTTTCAATCCCAAAATTAACTAAAATATACATACATTAAATGTGTGAAAATTTGAATTCATCTATCTCTATATTATTAATAAAAATATATCAAATATTTATAAATTGATATGTAAACTAATTATCAATGTTCTTTAATTATTTTTTATTTATAAATTAATTTTTAATTTAATTGATATACTAACTAATTATTTTTATCTCTAGAATTATTTTTTATTTAATAAATTTTTTAGTGTTTTAACTTCAGAACCAGTCTCCGAAAGAATTTTTTTTTATATTTTCATAATTGTCTTCCATACACAATTGATTCTTTGTAGAAGAAAAAGTAGTATAATAGTAAAATAGCAACAACAAATTTTATTAGATATACTTGTTCCGTAAATGATAAATCCTTCATTTCCATCTTGATAGTTTGCTCCTAATTTTATTCACCGTAAGCTACCATAAAGTTTATTTTATTTGATTTTCTCCACAGATATTGCTAAATATTTAAATAGGACTTTCATTTACAGTGGTAAGTTATAAATAATTATTGAAAGACCCTATATATTCAAATTGAAAATCTATCACATTTTAAAAATAAAAGATCTTTAGTTAAAGATAAAAAGAGTACTTCATGACTTGTAAAAATACTAATAAATGTCGCAACATAATAGTACATGTGTCCTTTTCTCGTGTTAGTCATTTTTGTCTATATTTGCATGCCACTAGAGATGTGAAATGCAGTTGGATTTTTCTGTAGTAAACTTTTACTACAAGAAAAACAGGATTTTTCGTCGACTAAAAACAGACATGAACAAGCAAAAACCAACGCCTAAATGTCGAATTTACGTCAGCCAACCATTTTTACTTCACTGCAGCCCGTATGTAATTTATACACGCCCACATCACTATTTGTAATTTTCTTGCAAAAGTTGGCCAATCTGCTGTTCATATTTTTTACTCTCTGCAATCCATATTTAATTTATACACCCCACATCCTTATTTGTAATTTTATGGCCCAATCTACTGCTCATATTTTTTACTCTCTGCAACCCTTATTTAATTTAAACACCCCCACGTCATTATTTGTAATTTTCTGGCCCGCCCATATTTTTACTCTCTGCAACCCTATTTAATTTGTACACCCTTAACGTCACTAAAAACAATTTCCTTCAAAAAGTTGGCCCAATTTGCTGCCCATATATTTTTCCCATACTACTTCTTCCTGCACCTCCATATGTAGCCCTTAAGGTTCAACACCAGTTGATCCATACTGGGTTCTTCTACCAGTATAAAACTTTTGTGTAAATTTCTCTATCTCTAACCCCTTATAACTGTTTGTGTTAATTTTGTTTCTACTGCTGGTATAAACAACCGATTAAAACGCAATTTCAATCGGTTAAAATTTTAAAAGCAGTTTTTGTAACATTGTTTGATTGCTTTCCTTAATTGCTTATCTGTGATTGTTTGACAAAGGTTCATTCTTAATAAAGTTTTGCGAAAATCTTTGACAAACAATTCACCCCCCTTCTTGTTTAAGCCATCAATTCTAACCGACAATACCTCGGGTGCGGTGATTGACTTTAGCAATGTTATTTCTCGGACTTGAGGTTCGAATAATACAAACTTTCATCAAAATAAAATTTTCTCTCTCACTTTAGTCTCAAACTAATTAAGCTTGTTCTAGACATGACATAAGTTTGTTACGCTAAAAGGAATAAGAATTGCATAAAGAACAACTGAAAAACGCAAATCCAAATCATAAAGGCGAGTTGGTTAACTTCTTTCAACAACAGACTAGTATAAAATACGCAAAATGACTCCCTATAAAGACGGTTATGGAAAAACAATCGTAATAAGAGAGGCGGTGGCATCGTTGTAATTTCTTTCAAATTTTTGCTACTTTTTAATGACGATTCTCGCCTGCGTCGTCGTTATATGCTGTTTTATGGGGTTTTCATGATGGAAGAGAACTATAGTTATATCCTTGCCTGACACCCTATTCCACGCAGGCCACTCTGTCACTCTCTTCACTTCATCTCTTCAAGCTCTCATTACTCACTTGTTCCTCACTCTCTACGCGGCCAACACTCCTCCATTCATCTTTTCCTCTCATCACTCCCTTCTTCCTCACTGTCACTGAACCTTCCTCACTTCATCTTCTTCCTTGCACAAGTCGCGCCTCAGATCTGCCTCCAAGCCTCCCCTTGTGTCGTGCCTCTACGGTGTGCGCCACCGCTCTCCCTCGCGCTCTTCTTCTCCATTGAGCGCCACTTGCAACTCCATTGTCGTCGTCACCGTGCCTCTAGGTCTCCTCTCTCATTGCAAACCCGACGAGCTTCCACCCCACACCTCCAAACTCCCCAACCCTTGCGCCACTAGCGTCTTCTTCTCTCATCCGCGCATCTTCATCTCTCTAATGCGCATCTTCATCCCTCCAATGTGCATCTTAATCTCTCCTCCCCCTCTACACCGTCTGATGTCACTGGTGGTCGCCGCATCTCCCCTCCGCGCGCGCGATAGTGGCAACACCTAAACCCTAAACTACTATAGAAGGTTAGTTAGTATTTTTAATTTTTTTTAATTAATTTATTATAAATATTTGCATGCTCTATGTTGATTAGTTAGTAGTTTATGGTAGTTTAAGGTATGTATCATCACTAAAGAGAAAGAAAGCAAGGCTCGTTTGGTTTGCATAATTGAGGCAATATTGTAAAATTCATTAAAAATAGGTAGAAAGTGATTTTTGATCCAATTTTTTTTGTGGGAACTTAATTTAGTGTATATTTGATGAAGGAGTCCTGAAATTGAGGACAAGAGTGATAGATTTATGGTTTCATGCCAAAAATTAGTATGAAAAAACTTCAAATGACCATAACTTCAAATAACCAAATGACCATATACTCTACTGCACAATTTTGTTTCTCTTTGACACCAACAACTTGCTTGTGAGGGACATCATTAGTTGTTTTGGTTTGGATAGTCACAAGTTTATACTTTACAACAACATGTTTGGAAAAAATAGTAGGCCATTTGGTTTTGTTATTGAGCTTATCAAGATGTCATTTTCATGTAGAAATATCATGCATTATCATTTTGCATGAAGAGCAAAATGGAGGCAACTTCTGATGGAATTGTGCCTTCATGACTGAATTCTTTTTTTGAATTTTGGAGAGGATTGGCGGAAGCTTCAATGGAAGAGATGAACAAGGATGGCTCATATAAAGCTATGGATTCCTTGAAGGTGCATGAGAGGTAGGGAGAATGATTGGTTGGGCCACTTGAGTTAGGTGAAGAAGAAAATTAAAGTGTCTATCCTAGAGAGACAAAGACAAAAGTGAGAAGGCTAGCAAACTTGGCAGCAATTCACTCATTCATTAATCTTAGAAAAATGAGAGCAAGGCACCACAATTTATAGGAGAGAGGGCTGAAGATTTTGGAGCCAAAATTTTAAAATTCAAAATAAAACTATCCAATGAGAAGGTGCCATGTGGAGTCATGTTTTCCATGTTTAGTTCACACCTTCCATGCTAAATCCTCTCCACTCCTAGGTTGCCATGTGGACGTCCATGTGCTCCATGTCAAGGTGATTTTCATTCTCCAATTTACTCTAGACGGTTCAGGGTTACATTGGGCTCAAAGAAGCTCAATTGTTACCCTAACTAGTCCAATTTTACTATTGACCAAAATACAAGCCCAAAAACCTATGCTACTTGGCCTAAATATTTAGTCCAATTATTTTATGCTACTAGGCCCAATACATGGCCCATGAAATCCTAAATTATACAATTTGTCTAAGCTAAAGCTTGACCCAAAAATAATGTTGATTAGTCAGCAAAAACTCAGTCTTCTTGTGTTCTTCTGACGAAAGCTCTAGTTTATATTTTGATGAGTTGGAGGTCTTCTTGGATATGTTTGTACATTCATTCACCCTAGAGTTGTCCTCTTGATTGGACCAAAAAAAATAAAATAAACAAAAGCCCAATTAGTCCCATATTTGCAAATAAATCAATAAACAACCTTTAGGTCTTCATCCTCCTTATTATGTGGTTACATGTGGCTGGGGGTTCTGCCATCAACTTGTCAAATTCAATATCTACAAAAAAGCAAAACTAGGTCTTCCACGAAGGCAATTTTTACCTACGAGATATACATCTTCGTCAATTTGAACATATATCAAATCTCCCTTGATGCAAGGAGAAAACAACTCTGAAAGAGGAATATCACAAGCATTATTCAAAGCTTGTGCAAAAGTATTCTTTTGTGCATAAGTCACATAAGATGACTTGGCTTATGAAGAACAATCTTGGTCCTTGAGACACTCCCAAGAAATTTGAAAACTGGAAGAATTCATCCCCATCCCACCAAAAGGAAACAACGCTTCAAACATGTGTCAAACCGAATCACTAGGAACACAACATTGACCATCGATCGACTAGCACAAGAACAATGACGAACGAGACGCTGATAAGGGGTCCAACATTGCAAAACAAGACACTATAGTGAGAAACACATGAGAAAAACTAGCAAAACACAACCGCTATTTCAAAGTGCTGCACTATCAAAGGAGGACAAAACCCTAGCTATCAACTCTCAATCACTCACCTCCAAAGAAGAACGTAATTGAGTTTGAAAGAATACTTACCAAAATGGCAAAATAATAAGAATTTATGTACAAGGTATTAAAAGGTAGTTAAATATCTGCCGTTAAATATTTTATACTTTTAATTTGTTAGGTATTCTTAGTTCTAGCATGCACTCTCGTTAGTTCTCGTCTCAAATGATCCTGATTTAAAGGATTTTAGTTGTTTGTGCTTTACTTTTTCAATGGATTAAAATGATAATTTAAAAATATTTTAAATGGTTTACTGAAATGTGTGAACAGAGAATATAACTTTTATCACTACTACTCTTCATATAAGAATACAGTCTCTGTAAATAGTTTTACAATAGACTTTTCAAATTCTACATTCTCTCTCATCAAAGCTATACTATAAATTACATGATGACGACTTTGAGTTTAATGCTAACGAATTCCTCCCTTAAACTCAAACCTTTCATATTTTCCTTTCATATTTTTCATTCAGATTGTTTTTTTTATCGTTATCACCCACATTTCCAATATTTTCCCAACAATCACCATACTGTTATGGATTAGAAGCCACTTCAGTTTTCTTCACTGCACCAACCCATGCAGAATTTTGAATTGAATTACCTTTAATTTCCCAAACAAAATCTTCTCTACTTTCACCCTTTGAATTAAAAAGATTTAAGAAAGACTTTGACCTCAATGAGCCTAGAACATAATCATTAGACCATATATCCTTTTCAGATAAAGGGTCAACACCATTCCATTTAGGTTCTTCTCCCAAATCAAAAACACTATTTTCAAGGGAATTTGAAAACTTATAAGGGGCTTCTAATTTGGATAGAAATTCATTCACCTTTTCTTTTTGTGCCAAAAGCAACAAATGGAGTTCTTCTACTTGATTGAATCTACTTTCTTTTTCTTTCTCCATATCAACATATTTTTCTTCCAATTTTGTAAACCTTCTTTCCAGGTTACCAAATTTTGCTTCAGCACTCTCCAATTGAGATACTATGACACTCCTTTCATTGAGAAGATTATGCTTTTCATTAGTCAATAAATTGCACAATTCTTCCAAACTACTTGATTTTGCCCTTAAAACTTCAAGCTCAATTTTTTCATCACAAAATGACTTCTCCGACAATGTACTCTTTAAGTTGAGTTTGAACATTCGATTCTTTGACATCTCCACATTTGCAAGAACACTTTCATTTTTGTCCTTCAAGTGCAAAATTCGGTCTTTCATGAAAATCGAATAACCTTTCTCCAATAATTGTCCCATACTGAGCATATTATTCTTCAAGTCGGGTACATAATAAACATCCTCCATTGTACCTTCTTTTCCGTCCTTTTGGGAAAAACATATTTTCCCCCGGCCTATGATTGGAACTTTTGTTGAGTCTCCAAAAGACACATGACTATCTTCTATCTCTTGTATATCAAGAAATAAGTGTTTGTGCCCACACATATGATTACTAGCACAAGTGTCTAGATACCATATCATGTCACTATCTAGAGTGACGCCTTCATTGGTCATCATGAGAATTCCTTCCTCTTTTGTCTCATCTTCCTCCACTAAATTTGGACTTTCTTCCACTCTCTTCTTGGCATAGCACTCCTTTGCATAGTGTCCATATTTCCCGCAATTGTAACATTCAATATTTGAACGATTTGAACGACCACGACCTCGTCCACGCCAGTTTTGTCCCTTTTCTTCATTATTGTTTCCATGACCACGACCTTCGCGTCCATGTCCTCTCCCTCTGTTATGTTGCGCGTACATCACCTTGTCTTCCTTTATGATCATATTTGCTTATAAGGCTTCCTCCAAGACTTCTTGTTTCTTTTTCCTCTTTTGTTGTTCATGTGCTTCAAGAGAACCAGCGAGATCATCAATGGTCATCTCTTCCAAGTTTCTTGACTCCTCGATTGCACATACAACATTTTCAAAGTCATCCGTCAATGACCGAAGAATCTTCTCTACGACCCTTGCATCCGTGAGAGTTTCTCCATTGCGTTTAAGTTGATTGGCTACCATTTGCACACGAGTGATGTAACAAGATACATCTTTTGACTCCTTCATCTTCATGGCCTCCAACTCACCTCGTAGAGTTTGAAGCCGCATTTGTTTAACTCGGATTGCACCCTTGAACGCCTTTTCCAAGATGTCCCATGCTTCCTTTGAAGTGGATGCACCCGCAATCTTCTCAAAGATTGCCTCATCAACAACTCGATACAACATGTACAAGCTGCCTTATCTTTCGATTGTGTCTCTTTGAACACTTTGTTTTGGGCCGCCGAGTAACCAGTAGTATTTTCTGGTTCTTCAAAACCTTCTTGAACCACCTCCCAACAATCTTGAGATCCTAGAAGAGCTTTCATTTGGATGCTCCAATTGTCATAATTGGTCATCTTTGTTAATTTAGGAAGGGACATATTATTGGTTATACTGGCCATAGCTCTGATACCAATTTGTGAACAGAGAATATCACTTTTATTTCACTGCTACTCTTCAGATAAGAATACAGTCTCCTGTAAATAGTCTTACAATAGACTTTTCAAATTCTACATTCTCTCTCGTCAAAGCTATACTATAAATTACATTTAAAATCACAATATAAATGACATTCAAAACTATGATTAAAGCTAATAATTATTAATCATTCAAATTTCTAAATAAAACTGATGACGACTTTGAGTTTAATGCTAACAAAATGAGTGTTCATGAATATTAAATAATTCAGTTTATATATATTTATATGTTGCTTCAATAAACGTACTTAAAAAATGTTTTATTCACATGAACTTTCTCATTGCTTCATTTGTAGTTGAAAACAAAAATAGTATTGTATATATCATATTCATCTTTATTCTCATTATTTCATTTGGTGGCTTGAGTTAGGAGTTAGTTTCCTTTGATTTTGTTTCCATTTAATTAATTTTACCTTTGAAACTTTCTTCCTTGTTTGACTTGCAGTAGTCAACAAAGACGGAGGGCTTATAAATGAAGTCTCACACAATTATATACAAACTGTTAAACCCCGTTGCCGGGTTGTGCAAATCATAATTTGTAGTGCTTTTGTTCTTTCACTTTTATCAAAGTTCATAGCATATCTGGAAAATTGTAATGGCTTGTTATTTTCTCAAAGTATTGTCTGCAATACTAGTGCTCTTTTTACATACCCAAGTGCCCATTCATGCATTCATCTCGTCATCACAAGTGAAGTGCATAGCGAGGGAGAGAGAGTCACTCCTCAACTTCAAACAAGGCCTCATAGATCATTCTGGCATGCTGTCAACATGGAGGGATGATGACAGCAACATAGATTGCTGCAAATGGAGAGGCATTCAATGCAACAATGAAACAGGTGACGTACGAATTCTTGATCTTCGTGGTTCCAAAGTGCATTTTTTGAGAGGTTCAATCAATCTTACTTCATTGATTGACTTAAAAAACATGGAATATTTGGATCTAAGCAATAATGATGATTCTGGTAGAACCCAGCTCCCTCAGCACATGGGCTCTTTCAAAAAATTAAGATATCTCAATCTATCAAATGTGAATTTTTATGGAGAAATTCCTTATGAACTGGGAAATCTGTCAAAGTTGGAGTATCTTGATCTTAGAGGAAATTCTCTCAGTGGAGCAATCCCTTCTCAACTAGGGAAACTTACAAGTTTACGATATCTAGATCTAAGTGTCAATTATTATCTCCAAGGAGAAATCCCTTATCATCTCGGAAATCTCTCGCATTTGAAGTATCTTAATCTTGGGTTTACATTACTGTCTGGAGGAATCACTTTCAAGGTTGGAAATCTTCCTCTCTTGCATACTCTCAGACTTGGTGGCAATTTTGATCTAACAATTAATGGTGCAAAATGGTTATCTTCTCTATCTTTGTTAACAACTCTTGGTCTCGATTCATTGACTAATCTTGCTTACTCTCATCACTGGCTACAAATAATTAGTGAGCTTATTCCAAACTTGAGAGAGTTGAGTCTAGTCCGTTGTAGTCTTTTAGATAAGGATGTTTCATCTTTGTTTCCTTCTCATTCCAACCTTTCCACTTCTCTTTCCATCCTTGATCTCTCTGATAATATGTTGACATCATCAACATTTCAATTGTTGGTCAACCATAGCCATAACCTCCAAGAACTTCATTTTCGTGGAAATAATATTGTTTTGTCGTCTCCTCATTATCCAAACTTTCCTTCTCTTGCTGTCCTTGATCTCGCTCTCAATAACCTGACATCATCAACGATTCTAGGAAATTTCAATTTCAGCTCCACACTACGAGAACTTTATCTAGAAGAGTGCAGTCTTACTGATACAAATTTTCTTGTTCCATCTGCTTTCATAGGAAAGTCTTTAACTTCTCTTGTCACCCTTGATCTCTCCCTTAATCTATTGAAATCATCAACTGTATTTCATTTGATTTCCAACTTCACCACCAATCTTCATACACTTTCCCTAGGAGGTAACTTGTTAGAAGGACCCATCCCAGATGGATTCGGTAAAGTAATGAACTCTCTTGAAGTTCTTTCCCTTTCCTCCAACAAACTGCATGGTCAGATCCCAGCTTCTCTTGGAAATATACGCACACTACAGGAATTACTCCTTAGGAGTAACAACTTGAGTGGAAAAATTTCTAGCCTCATTAAAAACTCTTCAATGTTGTCATCTTTAAGGATATTAGATCTTTCCAATAATAGGTTCACGGGAGAAATACCAAAATGTATTGGGCTGCTGTATGAGTTGGAGACTCTTCACCTGCAGGAGAATAACTTGGAGGGTGATATCTATGAATTGCATTTCAAAAATTTGTCAAAATTGATCGATTTAGACTTAACACACAACTCATTGTCGCTAAAGTTGGATACAACTTGGATTCCACCTTTCCAATTATTTTATTTGGGACTAGCTTCTTGCAAGTTGGGTCCTAGTTTTCCAAGTTGGCTCCAGACTCAAAGTCGCTTAAGCTTTCTAGATATTTCTGATGCTGAGATTGATTACTATGTACCAGATTGGTTTTGGAACAAGTTACAATCTGTAAGTGATTTGAACATGTCTCACAACAGTATCAAAGGTACAATCCCAAATTTACCAATCAAGCTTACCAAGGCAGATACAAATACAGTAATTCTAAATTCAAATAAACTTGATGGGGGAGTTCCTACATTTTTGTCACAAGTTGGAACCTTGGATCTTTCCCATAATATGATTTCAGATTTGGATATATTTGTTTGTGGAAAAGGAGCAACCGCAAAAATCAGCATACTGGATTTATCAAATAATCAAATAACAGGACAATTGCCCGACTGTTGGGAACATCTAAGTTCGCTGGAATTTCTTGATCTAAGCAATAATAATTTGTCTGGGAAGATTCCAAAGTCCATGGGTGCTCTTGTTCATTTGGGAGTTTTACTCTTGAGAAACAACAGTTTAACAGCAGAGCTACCACTCACATTGAAAAACCACCCTCATTTAGAGACATTAGACTTGAGCGAAAATTTGATTCCTGGTCTAATACCTTCATGGATTGGAGATAGTTTACAACAATTGAAAATCTTGAGCTTGCGGTCAAATCTCTTCTTTGGAAGTGTTCCTGTACATCTCTGTAAGTTGAGTCAAATTCTTGTCTTGGATCTTTCAAGGAATAACTTGTCAAAAGGAATTCCAACATGCTTGAGTAATTTTACTGCAATGATGGATAAAACAGTTGTAAAACAAGATGAAATCATAGGAGGTTCTTATGGTTCTAATGTGTTATTGACGTGGAAAGGTCAGGAACACGTGTTTCTGAATCCCGAGTATCTTTTAAAGAGCATTGATCTCTCGAGTAATGATTTTACAGGTGAAATACCAAAAGAGGTTACAAAGTTACTTGGATTGGTTTCTTTGAATATATCAAGAAATAACCTAGATGGAGAAATTCCTTCTGATATTGGGAATTTAAATTCACTAGAATTTCTTGACTTATCAAGAAATCATCTCTTCGGAAAAATTCCTTCTTCTCTCGCCAAAATTGATCGTCTTGCTGTGTTGAATTTATCGAACAATGATCTGAATGGAACAATCCCTTGGGGAAGACAGTTGCAAACCTTTGATGCCTCTAGCTTTGAAGGAAATCTTGGTCTTTGTGGTGAGCAACTAAACAAAAGTTGCCCTGGAGACAATGCAACAGTAAAGACTCTAGGAACAGAAGTTGATGATGAAGATGAAAATTCAGTTTTCTATGGAGCATTATACATGAGCTTGGGGCTAGGATTCTTCATAGGCTTTTGGGGCTTATTAGGGACAATACTTCTTTGGCAACCATGGAGAATTGCTTATATGAGAGTCTTAAACATGCTGACAGACCATATACTTGTAGTGGTTGAATTGAATGTAGCCAAGTGCAATAGGTGGCTTAAAGGATAACAGGTATGTTATTCCAATAACTTCTTTGTTTTAACTTTGCAATGTTTATTTCTCTGATTTCTTAGTTGAATAAATCAGTATCTTCTTTTGACATGGAAAGGCAGAATGACTTTTTCAAAACAAAAATGAACATCTTGGCATGAACCGATTATTTACAGTTATGCACTTTTCTTAAGTCTAATGGTTACATAGATTTTTAGTTTTATTCAGTTCATTACAAGAATTCAGTCTCTAGAATATGTAATCTAAATTATCGCACAATATTTGCAGTTTTGGAGGATGAGCTTCAAAATTTCTATCTGGGATGAAAGCTTCATGACTTGTTGGATGTAAGATATGCTGTATTGAGTTTACAATGCAAAACAAAATCACTGTTTCTGGAAGCATACTGATTTGATTTCTCTTATAGTATAATCTATTTGTAATTTTAGTTTATTTTCTCTTTATGTCATGACCTTTTTATATTTTTGCATTCCATTTTGATTAGTGAAAGCTGCTAATAGACTGGCACATCTTAGATGTCCAAATAAATTGTGATGGCTTATCCTACTACTACTTCAGTTTGCACTGAGTTTGATCTTAATTACAATTTTCACATGCATACATTCTATAAATCCCAAAAAATAACATTCACACATGCACACAGCCTTATATTAAATTAAATTATCTCAGGCAAGAGCCTAATTAGTTTGAACTACCACTTCAGTCTCAAGACAACTACAGAAATATCTCACAGAAGAACTGCATAATTCTATAATTTGGCATTAGGCTGTCCTGAGTCTGTAATTTATCCACTGTGAGGTTATCTAACAATGCTCTGCTACCATGAGAAGAACAAATTATTACCGATTCTGGCAGTTCAAGAACTATATTTTAAAGTATAAAAGAACAATTTACAATTTATTCAATCACATATTTCACCCTCACAAACTCAGGGTTAAAACTAAGAACAGTTAAGAACTCTGTGTTTGTCTCTTAAATTGCTTAACTGACGCTGAAAATGAGGTTTGGAGGTTGGTTAGGAATTACCCTTCAATGGCAGAGCTAGAGAAGAAATATTGGAGGGTCAAAATACTTTTACAACTTTTCTCCTATTCTTTGTTATTCAATAAAAAAAGGAAATTTTAGTTGTAATTTTTATGTGATAAAATATACAAAAGGGACGTTAACTTTTTCAAGCCAAAATAAAATAAAACTTGAATTTGTGAGCTGTCAGAATATATAATACGATAAGATCTTGAGGAGAGGTTAATATTGCATTTAAACAAATCTTGTATCCAAAACCAAAATTGTTTCACAATTTTACCATTAAAAAAGAAGTACTGTGTGGACTCAATATGTGCATGATAGAGGTTGCAAATAAAGAGATTCCACTTTTTACACATTATCTCATCAAGAGATCTAGAGATAAATCTATTAGGAAACATTTTTTAGCAATGAATGATCTAGAAGAAGGAATACATTGTTTCCAAATATAGTTGGTCCAAGCAACTTGAGCATGTTGTTGGTTTTGCTAGTTTCTAATAGAGTTTTTAACAGTTTTGTGATTTAGAATCTCATCTTTAACACTTGTCCAAAAACCCTCATCTTGCTTATTAAAAAATAGAACGTTATCAAGATGCTCCTACAAAAAGGAAACTCTTAAAAAATCCAGGTAGGAATTTTCCAATCAATGTCACAAGCATTTGCAACACGAGATTGGAGATTCTATGCAGATATCCTTTGGAAAATTCTCAAACATTAAAGATTCCTCTGAACACCAAGAATATTCCAACAATATATTTTAGTGTTATTCCCCACAACTCATCTAATTGCAATTAATTGTAGATAGTCAATTTTTAATACTATTCAAAATTACAGAGGATTTATAAATCATTAGAGCTTGATTATTTATATCAAGGATGTTGTTTCTCATCATACTAGCATACATATTGAAACTCCTAATAACACCGAGCCCCTTTTCTCCATATGACTACATAACTTATTCCAATTTGAAGTGACCATATCTCTTTTAGATATGTCACTAGTCCATTAATACAAATTTTATTCCAACTCCCAATCTTTTTAAGACTATGCATAGGCCATTAGTAAACCCAAAGAGAATATAACATCAAACCATCAATCATAAAGTTGGCAAGTTGAACTCTATCCATCATTAACAATTTTTCTTTTCATTTTTATACACGACTAGAAAATCATTAAATAGAAACAATTTTATAGACTAAAAATAATTAATTATTATATTGACTAAATTATATACTATTTTAGAAACTAAAATTGATTTCTATTTAACTACCAATTATTTAGATTCTAAATTTGGTAGCAAAAACTTTGGTAGCTAATTAGATACCAATTCAGAAACTATTTATCAATAATATAAATTAATTTAGAAACCAATAATTTTTTTAGTCTCTAAAATAGTATTTGATTTAGTTAATATAATAACTAATTATGTTTAGTCTCTAAAATTGATTTCTATTTAATGATTCTTTTGTAGTGATAATTGCAATATGAATTTTTCCATAATACGTATAAAATAAATGCCTTTACGAGATCCTTTAAATATAGGAATTCCAAGATAAAAGGAAAAAATCTCTATTAAAACCCTAAACCCTAAACTCTATTAAAACCAAGAAGATGTTTGATGTGTTTGTGAGCTTGATTAAATGCATTTCTATAAAACAAAATGGCTTTTATGGAATTGTCGAGAAGCCTTTCTATTTGTCAAGGAGATGCAACATGTTTTTGTTGAACCAAGTGTGTTCAAACTTTGAAGAATCCAAACCCTTTGAAGGTTGATGAAAGGCTGGATGTGCTTGTTGTTGCTGAGTTGTCTTTAGATAGGATCTGGGGTAGATTTTATGTGTAAATCCACTCTTGATTGAATCCAAAGCTTAAGCATTCTCAAATCTTTTAAATGAAAAGTGTTTTTCAAACTAAGTGAAAAATAACTTGTTGTTTTGTCGAAACAACCGATTGTTTTATACTTAGGTGTTTTGAAAAAGGTTGAAAACTGTTTTTGATGGTTGACTTGTTGTCAAACAAAAACAAACGATTGATTCGTGGAAACAACCGATTGTTTGTTTTAGGACCATAATAGAAAACTGTTTTGTGCTTTGACTGAGCATTAAATGTTTTTACAACTGTTTACGCTCCAATTTTAAATGCTTTGACCAATCTTTAATTGCAATAAATAGTTTGTTAAGATTATGCAACAAACAACTTTGTTTTAATATAGAAAAACATATTTGAGTTTTTCATAGATTGAGCTTTTGAAAAAGTTGAGAATTGCTAAAAGATTGCTTAAGTCAAAGAGTGTGAGATAGGATTTTCATCTTGTATTGATTTCAGATCTTTTCTGTAACAAGTGTAATCCTTTGTACTTTGAAAGAAACTCTGTGTGTATAGCTGAGAAGTGCTATGTGTTCTTGAGGGGATCAAGATCATCATTCTTAGCGGTGTTGTGCTGAACCAAAGGAAGTGTGTGTCTTGAGGGGATCAACACTAGTGCAGAAACATAAAACAAATGCGGCTATTTCGAATTTATAAATGCGGCTTTATAACCGCATTTGATCAACACGCACCTGTAAATCAAGAAATATAAATGCGGTTATATAGCCGCATTTATAAATACCATTTACAAGTGTGGTTATTTGCTTTAACCGCACTTGTATATGCCAAATCATTAAAAAAAAATTAAGAATTTTAAAACATCGTCTATATTGTGTGAAGCCAACATTGATGAAGAGTCACGAGAGCGAACAACGGTGGCGGCAGCAGAAGCGACAGCGGACAGGGAAGCAGCAACAGAGCAAACCAAAAAATTCACAAGAAACCACGAAGACAATGAAAGAGTACTGAGCAATGCGATAAACCAAACAATGTAAGAAAAACGAATGTCAGCCAACGAAACAGTGCTTCGAGACCACCAA
>Ga0123342_1006527_pt1 | contig 16103 bp, 18 predicted proteins | sample Turbeawhitnodule_FD_89960 | JGI IMG/M metagenome (GOLD analysis project Ga0123342, IMG submission 89960) | Root nodule microbial communities of legume samples collected from Mexico - Turtle bean Mexico white nodule | ecosystem: Host-associated > Plants > Roots > Nodule | place: Mexico: Nepantla... | reverse complement strand
TTTAGAATTAGGTATTTTTAATATTTTGAAAGTGGAAGAATAGTGATATTTGATATTTATCTTAATATTTAATGTTTTGATGTTTGACTATGTTTGAAAAGGAAGAAAAAAAAATTAGGTTTGATAGTAACAAATATATAGGTTTAATTTGACAATTTTTTAAGAACAAAATGTAAAAAAAAATTAAAATAAAAAAGAATGCGGGCTGGCCCGCAAACTCGCGGGCCAGCTCTTATGCGGAGCGGGTCGGGAATTCTAGCCCGCAATAATTTTGCGTGGCGGGCCAACCTGTCCCGCATTTTTGCGGGCCAAGCGCGGGGCGGGCTGGCCCGCTTTGCCACCCCTAATGCTCATGATACCAAATGATGGCATTCTCATGGAGCTCTTCTTGGATGTTGTGAATAATGGTGCAGAAGCTATGGATTGAGATGTGCAAGATCCTCCTAGGAGCTATGGTGATCTTGAAGGTGTATGATGTGTATGGAAAGAGGGAGGTTCGGCCAGCCCTATGGTAGGTGATGAAGATGAAGATTAGGTCCTAGAAACTAGGCAAAAGCAATGTGTGGCACAATGTGGGCAGCATAACATTACTCTCATTAATCTTGCAAATACAAGTGTTAGGCATCTCCTTTTATAGGCTAAGGAGGCCGTAAATGTTAAGCTAAGTGCACATGAAATGTAAGCAAAATGAAATGGAAATGTGGAGGCACATGGGCACATGGGCACATGGAGCACATGGAGCACATGGGTGCACATGGCTTCATAAAACCTTCCCTTAATTAGTGAAGGCTTCTAGAAACCTTTAGCTAATCAAGGTTAACTCCTCCTTAATTCTAATGTGCAGAAAAATAAACATTTGTCCACATGACTATGCTATTTACACCCCAATTAAAGCTAAACTACACTTGTTGGGCCTTCACGGAATATGTGCTAGTACGCCACTCTCCCATTCATAGCTTGATCTAAGTCTTCTTAGACACTCCTAGCTTGTCCTAGACGCTCTTAGCTTGGTCTTCTTGTCCTAGACGCTCCTAGCTTGTCTTAGACGCTCCTAGTTTGGTCTTAGACACTCCTAGCTTGATCTTGGACGTTCTTGACTTGGCTCTTGCCTTTCATGAAAGGTTGTGCTTGGCCCTCTTCCATCAGTTGGCCTCACTACTCTCAATTCTTACCTCTCATGCACCTTCAAGGTCACCACCACTCTTAGGAGGACCTTGCTTCATCTTCAATCCATGATGCTTCCGCCAATCACCAACAAAATCCGAAAACTATGAAGGCACATCTCCATCAACACCCCTTCTAGAGCCAACTGCACCTACAACAATCTGATAAGTGTTTGTTGCATTGACACACAAGTCTCATAGAAATGTATGTTGATGTGAGTGAGCCTTATTAATGAAATTCCATGTTTCTTCTCTAAATCAAAAGGGAAACGAAGTGTAAGTAGAATAAATTAGAGAATAAAATCTACAATATCATAGAAATAGAATTGGAAACAAATCATATGAATAAAATAAAGAAGAACATATTTTGTAACAAATCAGGAAACAAATATGAGAATTCTGAAAAGTTAGAAACTAAGAAAAAAAAACAAACAATATCTCAGATAAAATATAATTTTGAAATCCAAAAAGAAAAATAACTTATAAATAGATACAAGCTTCGAGGAGAAATCATCAAGCTCCATATGAGAACACGTACATAAACAGAACATAATAGTTTTCTTAATTTTTTCTTTAAATTTTTTTCATTTTGATAAATTTCTATTATTGAAATTGTTTATGAATGCATGTTGATGATTCAGTTTTATTTTTTAATTGGAATTCTTTTTTAGTTTACTATTTTTAACAATCTCTTGTTTGCTTAATTCCAGAAGTAAATGGCTAAAAATTTTATGAGTAGACGAATTAAAACAAGACACTAAATGAATTAGTTGACACATTTCATTAATTAGATTTTATCAAAATGACTTACACATATTTGGTCAATTCATAGAAAATTGAAGGAAAAATATATATATGTTAACTATTTTTTTCAAACAAATACAATCTCCTTTTAATTATTCCTATTAACTAACAGTTGCTGCCGATGACATATGGAATTCTTCTCATTAAATTTATAATTGAATTCGTTAGAAAATAACCTGGGATTAAAGATTCATTAGATTGGTCTTCTGCTTGAACACTTTTATATGGTTGAAACGATGTCGATCAGAAACCAACAAATTGATCACTAAAAAGCATTCAGAGTTCAAAAGGACCTCATCAAATGAAATTCCGAGTTGAGCAAAAAATTGAAAATGCATGCCTTGTATTTTTCATTCGCGGAAATTACCGGTAGAAATATTGTTTATGCTTTCCCCTGCATAAAGCATTCTATTTATGTGGGGCATCTTCCTTATAATAGAGGTATCCTTTGATTCAATTATGTATGCAAAGTACAAACAAAACTGTTATATTATTCATCAAGTTTAAATGAAATTGGCTTTTGCAAACTTCATTTAGATTTTGACTATGATGTGAAGTTATTAGGGTACTGCATCTGTTTTTCATTTGATCGTTAGCCACAAACATCACTAGGAAATTCAGTAGCTTGGTAATATCATGCTAGTCACTTGATCATATGTAACTTTATGACACAAAGTAGTATAAAAGAATGCGCGGCGATAATTCTTAAAACTTTTACACTGGTTATTGAAAGTTCCCAGTACCTAATGTATGGGACAAGAAAAGCATCCTAATTTGATTTCAACACAAATATCAACGAGTAGGAAGTGTAATATACATTATGAAGCAAATCGTATCTTACGCATTATCTGGTGGCGATAGATCAGAAGGTCTAACAAGCTGCTCTCTGATTTGATCTTCATGCTCCGTAGTGATCTCAGATTTGGAGGATTTATTACCAGCATACAGAACATAATGTTGAATAATGAAAATAATGTCGAAGAATACAGATACCTGCAGTTGAGTATTAGATGGAAAACAATGTGTCATAAAGGCCTCAAGCAACAGTGTCTGACTGACCTCATAAACAAGCATAATTTACCAGGCACAAGCTCCATCCTAGATCTATGCAAAAATACAAAATTGGTTTCTCGATACATGCATCTACTACTCAGTTTGAGTAGTAAGCCATCACTCTTGAATAAAAAGGAAATCATTTTTCAACCGAAAAGACTAGTATGACTTTAAGATTAAAATATTGACTAGAAAATAACACCAGAATCAGTATTTGAATCACAACTACATGCAAAATATATGGAAAAGAAAATTAAGAAACAATTATAACGTAAGAAAGAAGTAAAATAATCCTCAGAGATCCCATACCAGAGATAGCACCACTTTTCCTATATTCCCGTAGAAGTTGACCCATGAATCTAGAAAGATGGATATAAAATAAGTTCATACGAAAATATATAATCAAATGACAAGAAATATCACTAGCAGAGATGAGCAATGAAAATACTTTGATCTATTGATTGCACAACCATCTGTCCATAGTTTGCTACTCCTCCAGAAAAATCAAGTAGAATGTTACCAATGCTGAAGCCATCAGTACTTTTTCTCAGGAAGTTCATAACTGCCTACATTCACAAGACACATAATTACATGGACTGCAAGAGGACGTAAAGCTAGTCAGGCCTGACTGTTGAGAGATTAAAAAAATGAATGATTAAAATACACTCACTTAAAAGAGATGAATAAGGCCCACGTCATCGAAACGAATAACAATCTATTCAAGTTTTAAGGGTTTATTATTACAGATCTAGAACTACAACTAGATCCGTTACGTTTTCCACTTAAATGTAAGGGACTGGGACAGTACGATAGGCCACTTTTCCAAACCAGTCAATTATTTTACATGAAGTATATGCCTAAAGCCCAAATTGTGAACAATGTCAACAATAGAAAATGGTGCTTCAACTAACACTACAGGAATAATTTAAACTAGTAGAAGATACCATGAATAGAGAGAAAGATTTGAGTTCCAACTTTACTCTAGCATCTAACTCCTTATATTTAATAAATTGGTTTTTCCATCACTAGAAGGAAGGTCTTGATTTTTTAGTAATGACTAGAGAGACTTCAGAAAAGAACATGAATAGGTTCATTGGTATTCAGGAGCAGATACAGTAAATTAGTTTCTGCTATGAAATTTTAGTTTAAAAAATGATATGTCAACAACAGTCTAAAGATAAAAAAGAAGACAAATAAAATAGAAAAAGAATCTCAACCTGAGGAATGTACTTTATAATAGTCATAGTTACTTGAATTGAGCTGCAACAAAATCAATGTAAACAAAAAGTTAGAAGAAAATTAATTACATCCAAAGACTAAGCAACCTGATATTTTCTATTAACACAGAACATGGACTGTAGCACTACAGCAAAAGTGGATCTGAGGTAGTTCAACATACAGAAGAAGATTCTAAGCTTTGTCCTAACATCATACCATAAGCTGCGTCCATAGTGGTAAGAACCCCAACACATGAAAAAATTTAAATGTCTTCTTCATCAAATTGGTCACAAAATAATAAATCATAAAGGCTCTCAAATGATAGCTAATATTTTGAAGCTGGTACTGTTAGGAAAAAGGATGGTGGGGGTGATGGGGTTGGTTTTTAAATAGAGACCAACCATGCAGGGTATTCCTCATGTGTGAAAAGAAGTGTTTCCTTTGTAAGTGGTTGTTGTAAACGGTAGTGAGAGCTAGAATATTGAGAGGAAATCAGTGTGTTTCAGGTATGGACCTTTTTTCATTCTTAACAAGGCACGTAACATTTTTGCTCCGACCTCCCGGATCAAAAGGAATAGGAGAAGACATGGAACATTGTATGAGCGCTTTGGAAAAGTGGCCCAGTAAACAAAGAATGAAGGAAATCCTTTTGGAGATGAAAGAAATAAAAGAATTGTTTCGTGACATAAAGAAAAGTGAAAGGATGTCTGAGGGAAGAGACATTTCATTGAATGAGGAAGAAAAGAACGAAGAACGATCAGTGCATGGTAACAAAACTAATGAGGAGGAAGAAAGAGAACTGAAACCATGGACTAGAAGGGTGGAACTACCAATCTTTGAAGGGACGGATCCGCTGAGATGGATAACAAGAGCAAAAATATTTTTTGAAGTTCAGAATGTTTCTGCAAAGGAAAATTAAGGTAAGCTTTCATTAGTACGGAAGGAAATGCTAGCCATTGGTTCAAATTTTGGCGTAAAAAATCCAAGAATCCTTCTTGGGAAGATTTTTCTATGGCTCTAAACGGGAGGTTCGGAGGTAGGAAGTGAAGTTCCGTGTTTGAGAAATTGGCAGGGATTAAATGGAACGGAAGGGTGGATGATTACATAATAGAATTTGAAGTGTTGGTATCATAGGCTGAGGAGCAACTGCTAGGGTATTTCTTTGCGGGATTGCAGGCCAAGATTCGTAACCAAATTAGGAAAAGAGTTGATGAGGGTCATGGAGATTGCCTTGGGCGTGGAAGAGATGATGAAAGAGATTAAAGGGGGTGTTAATTTGTATCGGAATGTCCCTTCCAATTTTTTATATCAAGGAGGGACGGGAATAGCAACACGCGTGAAGAACTACAAGGAGACGAGTGGCAAGCTTCTTTTAGTTTGGCTAACAACGCAACAAAGGAGTCTTCCAACACAACAAGAGATGTCCAGTCAAGAGTGAACACGGTTGAGGGATCAAAAAACAGGGGATCCCGGACCCTCCCTAATCGGGAATATGTTAGAAGGAGGGAAGAGGGGAGATGTTTTCATTACGGAGGGGCTTATAGTCATGGGCATCAGTGTCTTGATAAAAATCTACGTGTTATTATTTTTGCGAAATATGAGGGAGAACCAAGGGATATGAAACAAATTGAGCTGGGGGAAATTGTTGAGAATCAGAAGAAGAATACAAGGATAAGGAGTATCAACAGATGGACCTGTAGGTTTTTCCAATTGGAGAACTGACACAACCCAATATAATGAAGTTACAGGGGGAGTGAGAGGAAAACCAGTGCTGGTTCACAGTGGGGCTAGCCACAATTTCATTTCATTGGATTTGGTTAAAAACCTTGGGTTGCAAATGGAATAATCCCCTTCCTATAATGTAAGGTTAGGAGATGGGCATAGAAAAAGAACAAGCAGGTATTGCAAGGATGTGGAGGTGAAGCTGTAAAAGTGCACAATTAAAGAGACTTTCTTCTTGTTTGAGTTAGGAGGGGTGGATTTGATTCTAGGGGTAGCTTGGTTGGCGACTTTGGGGGATGTAAAAGTGAACTGGAAGACATTGACGCTGAACTTTAGTCTTCAAGGGAAGAAGCTACAGATTAGAGGGGATCATACATTGACAAGAACCTTGGTGACTACCCAAGCTTTAAAGAAGGAAAAGGAGATAGAAGCAGTGTCAGCTGTATGGGAATAGGGACTGCAGACCAGACCTTGGGAGAGGACAAAAAATTCAGGTTTATCTATGAGGCAGAAAACTGAGCTGGATGGGGGTTTTAAAGGAGTGTGAAGAGATTTTCGAAGAGCCTAGAGAATTGCCTCCCTACAAAGAGTTAGATCATAAGATTCCCATTAAAGTAGGAGTAGATATGATCATATGATCAATGTAAGGCCTTATAGAAATCAACATCTGTTGAAAATAGAGATAGAAAAACAAGGGCAGTTTCTTCCTGCACCCCCATAAGGTTGCGCAAAGACAAAAGTGTCCCTATATAAATTGTACTTTTATTTTTTTTTCTATTCCGGATTACGAAATCAGGTAAATTTTCGGATTGGTGTTTCCAGTAAATTTTCGAATTGGTACATCCAGTAATCTCTTGGATTGATGCTTCCGGTAGTACATGAATGATAGTGTTAATCCAAAATAAAAAAATGCAAAACATCCATTGAAAAAACCATTCCGGATCCTTTAATCCATAATTCAAAATATGCATTCCGGATTCAGAAATCCATAATTGAAAAAAAATTATTCTGGATCCACTAATCCGTAATAGAAATTAGGCTTCCGGATTCAGTAATCTGGAAATCAATAATTTATGCAAACTTTGCTTTCGGAACACCCCCTCATTCGGACTGCAACATGATTCACTTCCGGATTGATGAATCCGTAGCACACTCCCAGATTCCGAAATTGTGGGGGTCAGTTTCGGAATTTACAAAATTGTGGTGGTGCAGGAAGAAAAATGTAGGGGTGCAGGAAGAAACTGCCAAAAACAAGTTGTAGAAAAGTTGAAGTCGGGAATAATTAGGCCCAACAATAGCCCCTATTCAAGTCCAGTTGCTATCTTAGTCAAAAAGAAAAATGGCAGCTGAAGGTTTTGTGTGGACTATAGGGCATTAAATAAAGCGACAATTCTTTGAACAAATTTCCAATTCTGGTAATAGAAGAGTTACTTGACAAGCTGCATGGGGTACATTTCTTTAAAGTTGATTTGAGGGCTATCTACCATCAAATTCGCACGTGATATACCAAAGACTACTTTTTGCACGCATCATGGACTCTATGAATCATTAGTTATGCCACTTGGACTGACTAATGCATCAGACGTTTCAATGCACCATGAATACTATTTTACAACCTTATTTTAGGATATTTGTACTAGTTTTCTTTGATGATATTCTGATATACAATAAAATGTGGGAGGAGCACCTAATGCAGCTGAAATAGTTTTAAAGATTCTCCAACAACACAAGTTTTATGCAAATCAAAATAAATGTGAATTTGGGAAACAAGAAGTGCAATATTTGGGTCATGTGATTTTGGGGAATGGAGTTCAGATGGATCCTCAAAAGATTTATGTTATCATGCAGTGGCCAAAACCAAATCTTTGAAAGCTTTGAGGGGAGTTTTAGGCCTCACATATTTTATGGGACATTTATACATAATTATGGAAAGAATGGTGAAACCGTTGACGTAGTTGCTTAAAAAAGGGAACTTTGTGTGGAAAGAGGAAAGTATTGTAGAAGCTTAAGAATACTATCGCGATTGCACACGTTTTAATGATGCCAAATTTTTGCCAACCCTTTTTGTATAGAATGTGACACATCGGGCAATGAAATAGGAGTTGTTCTATCACAGAATAAAGAGCCAATTGCCTTTTTTCAGAAAAACTTTGGCCGAGTCTTCTTTGGCAAAATCTATATACAAGAAGGAATTAATGGCCTTGGTGTTGACGATTCGACATTGGATGCCATACTTATTAGGAGGGAAATTTATAGTCTACACTGATCAGAGGAGTTTGAGACATCTGCTGGAACAAAGAATTACCACTCAGAACCAACTCAGAACCAACAGAACTGTTTAGCTAAGTTGTTGGGGTATGAATTTGATATCGTGTACAAACCAAAGGCGTCTAATAAGGTGGCGGATGCATTACCGAACAAATTTGAAGATGAGGAATAACGAACTACAGTTATCAACATTTTATCCAAACCATATTGGCAAGACATGGAGTTAGTGGAGGATGAAGTCCAGAAAGATCCTGCTTTACAAAAGATAATGGAAGAATTAACAATTAACCCTGATTCACACAGGAATTATACCTTAGAGAATGGAAGGCTTCATTACAAGGGTCAAATGGTTTTATCAACATCTTCAAGTTGGATTCCGAAGTTGCTCTGTGAATATCATACGACTCCTATGGGAGAACATTCAGGGATTTTTTGCACATATAAGAGGATAGCTCAATCTTTGCATTGGATTGGCATGAAGAAAACTATCATCGATTTCATAGCCACGTGTTATTTGCCAACAGAATAAGTATCAAGCTAATTCACCTAAAAGACTCCTTCATTTGCTACCTATTCTAGTGGCAATATGGGAGGAGAGAAGCATGGATTTCATCGTCAAACTTCCTATGTCAAATGGGTATGACGCGATCTTGGTGGTAGTTGATTGCCTTAGTAAGTATAGTCACTTCATTCCTCTAAAACACCATTATTCTACAAGATCGATCGTGGAAGTGTTTGTGAAAGAGGTGGTCAAGTTATTGGCATGAAGAAAACTATCACCGAGTTCGTAGCCAAGTGTTATTTGCCAACAAAATAAGTATCAAGCTAACTCACCTCAAGGACTCCTTCAACCGCTGCCTATTCTGGTGGCAATATGAGAGGAGAGAAGCATGGAATTCATCGTCAAACTTCATATGTCAAATGGGTATGACGCGATCTTGGTGGTAGTTGATCACCTTAGTAAGTATGATCACTTGATTCCTCTAAAACACCCTTATTCTGCATGATCGGACATGGAAGTGTTTGTGAAAGAGGTGGTCAAGTTACATGGAATTCCAGCTTCCATTGTTAGTGATAGGGAATCTATCATTTTGAGTCTTTTGGAAGAAATTATTTAGACTACAAAGTACAACCTTGAACATGAGCGTTGCATATCACCCTGTGAGACAGACGACCAAGCGGAAGTCTTAAATGAAACTTGGAAACATATCTCCATTGTTTTAGCTTTGAACAACCGAAAACTTGGGTGAATTTTATTCCCTGGGCCAAGTACTGGTACAACACTAGCTTCCAAGGGGCTTCCAAAAGCACACCCTTAAGTTGTGTATGGCAGGGCTCCTCCATCTCCAGCTTGATTTGTACTAGCAGAAGCGATGGTAGAAGTTCTCGCTAAAGACTTAAAACAAGAGATGAGGCTGTTAAACAACTCAAATTTCACCTTGATAGACTGCAAGATCAGATGTCGAAATTTGCTAATCGCCACCAGAAACCTTCTCCAATCAAAGTAGGAGATAAGGTTCTAAAGATTTGCCCTCACCGACAACTTTATGTGCCTATGCGATTGCATCCGAAATTGTCAGCACGCTATTATGGTCCTTTTGTTGTTTTAGCAAAAGTCAGATCAATAGCATATATAGATTACAACTATCAGAGAATGCCCTTGTACACCCAGTTTTCCATGTTTCCCAGTTAAAATTGGCAATGGGGACTCACGAAGTGGACCCCAAATTGCCCCCAAAATTCCAAAGACATGGCTCGGATTTTTCTCCAAGTCAGATATTAAATAGACGAGTGGTACACATTCACGGAGCACCAATGCAATAGGTTTTAGTGCACTGGAATGAAGGTGGAACGAAAGCTCCAACGTGGGAGGATGTTGCGACTACCAAAGACCAATTTCTAGACTTTAACCTTGAGGACAAGGTTGTTTCAGTTGAGGGGAGTAATGTTAGGCAAAAGGATAGTGAAAAAGTGTGGAAAGTGTATTATAGAAGAAAAATGAAAAATAAAGAAGGTTGTGTAGTGGCGGGGGAGGAGTAAGTTGGGGTTGGTTTTTAAATAGAGACCAACCATGTAGGGTGAGGTGTGTGTTTTTTTGTTGTTTTTGACAGGATTCCTCCAGTGTGAAAGGAAGTGTTTCCTTTTTAAGTGGTTGTTGTCAACGATAGTGAGAGCTGGAATAATATCTTCGTGAGAGGAAATCAGTGTGTTTCCGTTTAAGGTGTGGATCTTTTTTCATTTTTAACAAGACACGTAACAGGCACACATAAGTTCAATAATTCATCGGTGCCCTCAAATTAGAACAGAAATACTTTCAGCCAAAGCTTCAATTTCATATGCACCTGCCTTCCACAAGACAGAGTAAACCGAAAATATTTGCCTAGATTGACCACATAATCTCCTAAGCAATTGATAAAAGAGAAATAAGCTTTGTCCTGTTGTGCAAATAGCATGCCATCTCGAGATGAATTAGGATGGTTTCAAGAAAGCACTGAGAAAATTACCACATGGGAGCTCAATAAATTGGTATAAACTGATTAAGAATAAACAAATATCAAATCTCCAGTACTAAAAGAAATAGCATCCGCGATAAAACCAAGAGTATATCCACGCATATATTCTAAGGAATTAAATTGAAGGCCATAAAGGACAAAACAAAAACAATTAACCACATAAGCATGGACAACATACTTGAACATGGAGAGAAGCCAAAGCCAGGAATGATTTGACAAAGCAATAAAGAAACAAACTGCTGCAATAAGCCAAGCAACAGAGACAATTCCAATAGAAACTTTGGACACTTTCTGACTCCCACGCTACAAACAAACAATAACTAAGTTGAGCAAAAAATCGAGAATTCAGTCCATAGAACAAAAAGGGAGAACATTATAATTTTTCAACAATATCATTCTTACTTCATAGATTGCAATCTGGAACAACGTGATTGCCGTCAGTAGAACAGCATGGATGGAGAAAGCAACATCATTTGCAGCCACAGGTATCATCTGAAATAGGAGGAATTCAAAACCACATCAGGGAACTCCAAATGTTTATACATAACAAACATTACTTCAACTCTCAAACAATTCACAATTTTCCAATTGTCAAAATTTTCTCCAAAAAGCACAACAGAAGAGTCCATAACAGTTCCTTGAAGAGCAGTTCTTAATTTTGTTATCATAGTATGAACCACTTTTGAGCTTGCTAATCGATCAGGAATCATCATTCATTTGACTCTAAAGATAATGATTGTACAATTCAATACGAAACTGACACGACATTTTTTTTTATTCAAACATTATAATTCATATAGGGTCTGTTTACATAAACTTCCACGTAACCATTTTTAGAAGAGAAAAAATAAAAGATGTTTTACCAACAGTAAAATTAGTTTATATAGATTTATCATAAATTATTTTACATTAGCTTTTCCAAAAATATGATTGTTTTAACTCATAAGTATATTTTACCAAAGAAAAGTATATTTAACGACAGAAAAGTATATTTAATTTTTTATTCATATTTTTGGTGGAAGATAAAGGAAGAAAGCATTGTATTAGATGTGGGGAAAATTGGCTTTCAGCGTGAAGAGTTTAGCATACATGAAACGTTGTTGGTTTGATTTAATTGAGAAACAATTGAAGTCTGTTTGAGAAGGAACCTCTCCATAACCGTATTTGTCGAAGTACTGCTTCTGAATAGCAGAGCTGAAGTAGAGAGAAGCGTTGTATATGAGATAGGTACTGTGCTTGGTCAAATTCAGCACCACGAAATCGAAGTTGAGCCCAACCACACTAAATTGAAAAAAATTAACAATCAAATATTACGTTTTATTAATCAATTACACTAGCATAGATGATGAGAGAAAAGGAAGATGATACCTCTTCCTGCGAAAATTCAAGATGACTTGAGGGTAGAAACTGATGGACCAGGAAACGAAAGCGAACCAACCCAGAGCCTCATACGCAACTTCCAGTGCTAACCAATTCCAAGAGGCCATTTTCTTCGCTTGCGCAACACCAATCAACAACTGCGTTCCTTAAATATCAAACACTGTATCGCTGACGTCAACAATTTAATCTATTTTAAATATCCATAGTTTCAACATAAAAAGAGTTCGGTTCTTTCTTCAGAGATAAATTCAAAGGCTATATTGTCCGGTTCTTTTTTCAGAGATAAATTCAAAAGTATTGTTCAATAATTTTTTATTTATTATTATGATATTTTTACATCTATTCCATTTTATATTTACAACATAATAAAAGAAAATTAAAATATAAATATTTATTGTTATTTATTGATTATGATATTTATTGAGTTGATTATGATCATAAAAAAACATTTTTGTTATTTTTATTCTACATCGTCTTTGTTTGACAAATACTCGAACTCAAGTTTAATAATCCAATAACTAAGGAATTGGGCATTTATTAAATTAAAGTAGCATCATTTGAGCATAATTTAAAGTTAATTTTTGAACGAAATAAATTTTGGTCTTTATTTACCTTCGGTCACATTAATAATCTGTTTTTCATCCATTCTACACCAAAAACTGGGATCCTTATCTGAAGATCTTGCCACTGTGCTATATATGGGGCAACTATGTATACAAAATCATTTGAATTATCAGCCCTCGCTTTACTTGAACGTAAAACTACCTTTACCTGTACAGTTATTCTTTATATTCTTTATTTTATTCACGTGTACGCCTTCTTAATCTTGGATTAATAATTTTGCTCTTGTGTTTATACGATCTACACTGATTTTTTTTCAAAGATTTTTATCTTTTTTAAGTTGTGTGTAACTATGTTAATATAATTAACTTTAAGATATAAGATGAATGGTTTGTGTACCAGTGAGAATTAAGAGTGAATTGTGTACTCATTTATAATTGGAAGTGGTTGGTGTACTCGGTTGTAATAAATTGATTATTTGTAAAATGGTTAAGAATGAACGTATTCCATAAGTTCGGATGAACTAGTATAAAAATATTATGAACTAGTCTAGTTTTTTCGAGAAGAGTTTAGGCTTTATTTAATCCTTCTTCTAGAGCTACTTGTTCCAACAATTATTGTTTTTTCTGACAGAGAACTCATGATGCATATTTGACCTTAGAGGGTTCATTAAGGCATGTAGACTTAGAGAAAAGTCTTTTTAGCATATGCTTTCTGACATGTTTCGTCTGATGAAATTCAAAAACATTTTTCTTAAAAAAAATAAATTAAAAAGAAAGATTGAATGAACATATTTGAATGCTAAATTTGTTTTTATCTTTTCATTTCAAATAGGTTACGTTAGACATAAGTTTATATACCTTAATTCAATCACTTAATTAACATATTTTAAATGTTAGCTTTGTTAAGTGAAAAGCTCATAGTTCTAACATCTAACCTATGCACAAATGTTACTTATATATTTAAAAACATTTTGGTAGAACATTTTAATAGCTACTCATTTATCAACTCTCCTTTTGTTATTAGTGCAAATGATAATAACATGTAATGTAAAAAGAAGAGAATATGTACACAACATTTTATACTAGCTCATCTGTCTCACAAACTACGTCAAGTTCTTGGCCAATCGACCAAGTTTAAATAGGCAAACTAATGTTGTGAAGTACATATCAAGTATCCTTTGAGCTCGTAGCCCCTCTTGGCTAACCCTTGAGTATTCTTGACACAAGTCACTCTTAGCTTAACTGAGTATTCTTTAGGCTTGTAGCTACACTCGACTAACATTTTGAGTATTCTGTCCTCAAGCCACTTATGACTGACACTGAGTATTCTTTACACTTAGCCACTCCTAGCCAACCGAGTATTCTTTTAGATAGCAACCACTCTTGGCTAATCTGTCAAGGAGTACTCTTTACTCAAGCTACTCTTGGTTGATCATGAGTACTCTTTTTCAAACAGCCACTCCTATTTGGAGGTTTGGTGTTTCAATGATCTATTGATCATTGGGTATGGTGACTAGGGAGTGTAAGAATTGATGGCTTAAACAAGAGGGAGGTGAATTGTTTATCAAATATTTTTGCAAAGATTGAATAAGAATGAACTCAAACAATCATAGATAAGCAATTAAGGAAAGCTATCAAACAATGATACATAAACTATGTACAGAATTTTAACCGATTGAAATTATGTTTTAATTGGTTGTTTGTATCAACAGCAAAAGCAGAATTAAAACAAACAGTTATAAGGAGTTAGAGAGAGAGAGAGAGAGATTTACACAGCCAATTTTATATTGGTTCACTCAACCTTGAGCTACATCCAATTCCCAGAACAACCACTAGGTTCCACCAGTAATCACTTACAGATTACAACAACACAACCACAAACCACCTTGAAAACCACAAGACCCACTCATCCTCTTTGCAACCACACACCTCAAGTCAAAACACCCTCTGAATTTTCAGGATTTCACACACACTTACAGGTTTATGAAAGTACAATTATAAATCATGAAAGGAATAGAAAACACCTAAGATTACAAAAACCCGGAAGTCCTATGATCAGAAGTGCAAAGTTAAACAACAATCTTGCAAAGTTTTGAAAACTTCTTTCAAAAACTAATCTCAAACTCACTTTGATTTCTAACTGTGTAAAAAACTTGTGTATTTTGTTTTGAAAGAAAGACTTTATTTATAGCATTTAAAAACTATTCGTTCAAGGCAGCATTTATGAGCCAAAGTAGTTTTGATCACACCCAAAACAGATTAACAGGTTTTCAAAAAACTGTTAGGAAATGTCACAATCAACCGGTTGAAAAGTTGTTTTAACCGGTTGAAAAGTCGTTTTAACCGGTTGAATTGGTTAGGCAGTTATATAACCAAATCAAAAACAATTTTAAAACCTTTAAACAAGCCAAGTGACAAACAACCGATTATTTCGATAATTCAACCAGTTGTTTTTCTCTTTGCTTAGAAAAACATTTTTCTTTTTAAAACAGATTGGCAAGCTTTGTGGAAGGGCTAAGAATTGATCTTTACATGGATTATAAACACTCTAATCTAAATCCAAACCAAAAGTAGCACAACATCAAGCTTCATCATGGATTTGAAACATCAAAGCTCTCATGCTCTACAATATCCCCCTATTTGATGGAGACAAATCCTTGGGATACTTTTTGGAATGTTCTTGTTTAGAATTTGTACAACCTGCATCCATTAGCAAACATAGAAATATAGGATAATCTATTCCAATCAAATAAGCATCATAAACCAATTCCCACTAGGTGATTCCAGAGAGGAACATCAACCAAATCAGTGTGAGAAACCAGTCACATACAGAGGTGCAAACACAGATAAACAATCGGTTATTTCGCAGGAACAACGGGTTGAAATTTTGTATTAGAGTTTTATCAGTTGTAAAATTTCAAACTTAAACCAATTAAAGTAGTGTTAAGCAATGTTCAAAGGCAGTACAAGTGCAAATAATAAGAACATTACATATCCCAACACACTTCTCCCCCTATTTGTCTTCACAAATAGACAAAAGGAAGGATTAAAAACAGCATAAAAGAGAAAAGAAATTGTTCAAAAATTTAAACCAGCAAATTAGAAAGAAGGACTGTTCTCCCTTTCAAATTGTAGCTCCAGAAGCTGATTCTGAACCTCTTCTATTTGTTCATTCAGGTTTGAAAAATGTGAATCCATATGATTGAACCTTGACTCACACAAATCATGGAGATTTCTTTGATTTTCAGCAAATGTGTCCATGTTGTTGATCATTAGTCTTTCTAAAGAAGACATTGTGATGGAAACCAAGTAGAGGATGCTCTAGGCCATGAAGCCCAAGCCCAACAAGGGGCCCAAGCCCATCAAGGGGTCCAAACCCAACAAGGGGCCCAAGCCCAACGAATTACTAGGAGCATGGC
>Ga0123342_1006526_pt1 | contig 16107 bp, 8 predicted proteins | sample Turbeawhitnodule_FD_89960 | JGI IMG/M metagenome (GOLD analysis project Ga0123342, IMG submission 89960) | Root nodule microbial communities of legume samples collected from Mexico - Turtle bean Mexico white nodule | ecosystem: Host-associated > Plants > Roots > Nodule | place: Mexico: Nepantla... | reverse complement strand
AGAGGATTTGCACGGTTCTTGTTCTCTTAGTATTTGGTGATACCGTCACTGACTTGGGCGTTGGAGTGCGATCGGCCGCAGCGGCGCCGCTCTGTTTCTTTGCAGGTTCTTGAGGTGGATCTCAAATAGGAACGGAGGTTTGAAGCGGTGCACAAGTCGATCCTTTGACGAGGCAGTTTCCAGCGTTCTGGTCAACAGGCAGGATCAGTTCTAGTTTTGAGAAAGCAGTGAATATGTGTGTGGTCAGTATGGAGAGTGTGTTAGTCCCACCTGCAACGAATGTCGTCAAAACCTGCCAAGCGTATGAAGAATGTTCATGACCACAATTGCTACTTTGGCTTGATGGGCTTATGGTAAGGGTTGACTGGCTCTTTTGGCTGGTTCTGCTGGAGATATTGGATGGTTGTTGGGGTGATGGTAACCTTGAGTGCAGGAGATTCAAGTGAAGATCTCTGCTTCTAATAAAGGAAATGTTGGGCAAGTTTCCTCCGCCTGTGGTGGACTGCTGCCAAATGCACGGTGCCTTGGATGGTATATCCGTGATGGATGCCAAAGCTAGGTTGGGAAAGGGATGTTGGATGTTACAGCCAGACTGTGTGAGTCAATAATGTGCTGTACACTGAAGGATTGGTGCCTCCAGATATCTCAGTAGGAGATTCTGTTGGCAGAAGCGGTAGCCTCTAAGGAGTGATCATGACATGGAGTAAGAAGGAAGGAGCAAGAGTCCTTGGAAGCAGGCTGGCAACAGAGGCTGGGGGTTTTTTTTCTAGCAAATTCTGAAGTTTCAAGGTACAAACTACTCTATCATGGTGAAAATTATTAGGAGGGAGTTCTCCCCTATTAACTTCTAATAACTGTACTTTAGGTTGTTTATCCCATCAGTTTGGTTTCTGCTGATTTGTGTGAAGATTTTTTCTCTGGGATGAGACTCCTTAATAGTTTAAGTCTTTTAGTGTTAAGTGTTTAAACCTTAACCTTGTTCTTATTTTGTTTGCTTAAACTAAGAGTGTTTATGTATAAGGGTTGGGACACCCCTTAAGTGTCTCATTCTATTCTATTAAGTCATTGCTGATAAAAAAAATGTAACACTGAAGGTAAACTTTGAAAAACCCTATGAGTATGTGATATGAGAATTTTTTGAATATAGGTTGGTTAGTAGAGTGCTTACAATATCTATAATATCGATTTTGATTAATGGGAGTCAAATGTAAGAGTTCAAAAACTTACAAAAGGCTTAAGGTGAGAGATCTATTTGTATTTTTTTTTTACTTTTAATAGTTGTAAATAGATTAACACGGGATTTGAGATAAATACTTAACAAAAATATGTTGGAAGAAGTGAAAATATGAAAGAATGAGGTGCAAGTAAGTACCTCTTAAGCATAAGTTCCCTTGAGATACACAAATGTAAAACTAAAGAACTTAAGAATTGACGAGGTTGGTACATGACTAGATAATAACGGAGAGACTATGGAGAAGGGACTAGTTTGAATGGAAAAAACCACAAGTAATCGAGTTTACACCAGATTTGAACCAAAAGACAATATATAAGGATATAAAGAATGAAAGGGTATGGAATGATGATGAAGTAGACGTTTATACATTCAAAACAACTTATAAGAAACTTGAAGATAGTTGCCAGGGAAAACAAACAAAATTATTTAAGTTGTTTTGGAAAGTAAAGGCTTTACCATCTGCACAACATTTAGCTTGACGAGTGCTTTTAGATAAAGTGTCAACAATGAAAATTTTGTGTTACAGGGGTAGTGGTGGTGGTGGTAGAAAACAACTTATGTGTCATGTGTAGGGAATGGAATGAACCAGGTAGTCGCCTATTTCTTACATACAACTCAGTTGCACAAGTATGAAATAAATGTAATAAGTGAGTTGGGGTGAGTGTGCTACAACATAATGAACTTAGAGCCTATTTTTAGCAGTTTAGCATCCCTGACCTTAATGATTTTGGAAATAAGATTTGGTATCAAATGAATGCAATTATCTTTAAAGAGGCTAAAATGGATGTTGATGAAATCATTAGTAGGGCACACTTAAAGTTGTGGGTTTTGTTGCACTATAACTTTAGTATAACTACATTTTTTATTTGGATTGGTGTCTATGCCCAAGTGTATGTATTATTATGATCACCAAAGAGTATAGGAAAAGGGCATGATAAACATAAAAGAAGATATTCTAAAAATGGAATGGGATGCAATATTTGATAGAGAAACTCGATATTTCTAATTGTGTTTAGTAAGCTTATAGAAGGTACCAATTCTTATTTGTTCTATGGGATTATATAACCAATATGTCTGGTCATCCAGGTAGGACGATATAAATTTGGATGTGTATGGAAAATATGAAGTTCATCTTAATGATTGATATTGAAGTATAATTAAAAGGGGGCACTTAAAAGGTGTGTATCTAGTTATCCCTAAACTATAAATTGTTAGAAGTTTGTAATATTTGTGGGGTACATCACAAACATCTACTTGAACATTTCCAACAATTTCATCTCCTAGACTTGACTGGAAATCATAATAGTAAGGAAGGGAATGTGGATAGGGATCATACGGATGATTTGGAATCATAGGAATAGGAGAATTTTTAAGCAAGATAGGAAAGACATACAAGAAGTATTTTGTATGACACAACTGACTATATGGACATGGATAAAATAAAATATATCTAAAGTCCAATTCTCTTATTTTGATTGGATAGAAAGCCTAAAATTGTGTTTGAAAAAGTTGTGAATGTGATTAAGATTGAACTCTCTATACAATGCATTTTTAAGTCTTAAAGGTATATTATGGCTCTACCTTTGGATGTGAAAGTACTCACATGCAAATTGATACAAGAGAGTTGCAAAAATTGTTAAAAGGAATATGTTTTTCACTGGCGCAAGGGGACGTATGTAAATGCACCATTTTGTATCGACAACCAACCCTGGGTACAGAGCAGATGCGTGAGTAAGGAGGGAATGAAGGTTTTTAAATAGAATGTCAAAATTGTAAGTGTTAAAGTCAATGCAATGTCAAGCTGGTCATATTATTATTTGGTGAAATTCTAAGACAGAGATCCTTACATCGTGAACGTAGCAATTGCTTCATTTGAGGTTGGAGTTTTATGTCTTGAAGGTGTTTTTGGCGCAATGTGTAGGGCCATAAACAAAGCTTATTAGAACCTTGAAGGTTGTAGCATAGGTCTTTCAGACTTATGAATGGGTATTTTTTGGAGGGACATAAGGAATACCTATATGTTTTAAGGAGGTTTAGTTTTTTTTTTTTTTTGCGTATCTAAATGCATACACATTTTTGTATAAAGGTTGAAGCATCCCTTAAATGCTTCAATTAATAACTTATTTATAGTGGATAAAAAAATCATGTATGAGTGCTTAAAAACTTATTAATACCCTACCTATTATCTCATGTATATTATTAAGAAGTGAACTTTAAGTCTAACTCAACGTCATAAAACTGACCTATAAGGTGAGGTTTGTTAGAAATGTAGGCCTTAACAAGAGGGGTGGATTGTTTATGAAAGATTTTCACAAATATTGAAGGTAGATTGAAATAAAATAAGGAATTAATCAATTATAAAACAATTCAAATAATTTCAAAACTGTTTTTAATATAATTGCAGAAAATCAACCAGTTGTTTTTGCTAAACAAATCAGTTGTTTATACCAGCCATACTAAAAAACAAAGCAAAAACAGATTTAAAAGAGAGAAGGATAGAGAAATTAACACAAAGAGTTTTATATTGGTTCACTCTTTACCAAGAGTTACATCCAGTCCTCAACAACCATTGAGAATTCATTAAGTCATCAAAAATCTTGATTACACACACAACACATCAAAATGGTGATATTGAACCCTTCAAGAACACACCACCTTTGGCAAATACACCACAAATTTCAGAACAACCTCTGAATTTGCACAACGACAATTCTCACAAAAATACAGTATTCAAGAGAGAAAGAAATGAGTACACCTGGGTACAATCACATATTAAAGCAAAATGAATACAATACAATCCTATTCCACTCTTAGAAAATATCCAAAGCTTTTAGCAATCTTGGAAAACTGATTTAAATGATTTCTCTTGAATTAGTTTTAAGACCAGGAGTGTAAAACAACTTATTTAAACTCCAATCAGTTGGTCAAAGCATTTAATGCAAGACCAAAACAGTTTTAAATAAGTTAAAACAGATTAAAGCCACTAAACAAAATTTTGTTAAGGTTTTCAGAAAAACAATCAATTGAAAACATGAAACAATCGATTGAATTGGTTTGACTGCAAAGTCAACCAAAGTCAAGTTTTTTCAAATCCTTTTCAAAATACACTAAGTGTAAAACAAGTAGTTGAATCGAAATTTCAACATGTTGATTTTTCACTTTCCTTTAAAAACACATCTTTTTTAAAAGGATTAAAATCAAACAACCTTGGATCATCAATTAGAGTGGATTAACAAATTCAACTACTCTACACACACACAACTAGCAACAAAGATCTTCATGCATTCCACTTGGATTTGGAGACATCAAAGCACCTTGTTCAACAAGGTTTGCACCCAATTATATACACTATGAAATGTCTTAATCTCTAGTCGATATGGGATCTTCAACACACTCCCCTCACGTCGAGGCTACCAACTCGTGTGTGGGACTATATATTATGTGTGGTTCGATGATGGTCTGATAGCGGGTGGCCTAATAAGCCCAACAAACTCTCGTTAGGATATGTTCGAAATGGCTTTGATACCATATAAGAAATGGACTTCAAGTCTAACTCAACCTCATAAAATCAGTTTATAAGGTGAGGTTTGCACCTACTTATATACTATAAAATGTCTTAATCTACAGTCGATGTAGGATCTCCAACATATATTATAATAGATTTTCTTCTACTAATAAAAAAAATATCAATGTATATAATAATACATATTCTTCTACTAATAAAAAAGATACAAAAGTTTATTGTAGACATGGAATTGTTGCAATTAATATGTAATCATGTGTGAGGGAAAACACTCATTTTGATTACTTTGTTAGTGCATGGTACGTGTCTCATTTCACAATAGATTAAAACCGACTTTACATATAAAAGTATTTATAAAATACTTTTATAAATATTTCGACCAAAATGGTATGCTCTATCAAATATTTAAGTGTCAAATAATTACTTAAATAGTACGGTTTATATTTCAAAGTTCGGTTTAATTTTTATTTTTATTTATTTAAATATTAAGGAAAGAAAAATTTAAAATAAAAAGTATTATCTAAAAAAAATTGAAAATAATTTTAGAAACATGTACTTGTATAGGTAAAGTGAGTTTAGATAGTACCTGGAACTGGTTGTACAATTGCTAATGTGTCGGTGATCTCCTTGTTCCTTCCTTCAAGTCTCTTTCCTCAATTGATGGTACTCGGTTGGGATTGACCTGAAAAAGGTAATCTGAAGATCAAGTAAGCACTATGTGTAAAGAGTGGTATTGTAAATTGATTAAAGTGTACTTTACATATGGGAAAAGTTTGTTTATAGTGTTGGTCATGGACCCTTATTGTGATGGGCTGAATATCGGTTGTTCAATGATGTGTATCGTGATCTTTAATTTATAGGGATATATTGGTATACAAGTATGTTGGCATATGAAGATTTAAGTTACTAATTATTTACCTAATTTCTCGAAGATATTTCACACATAATCTGGAACGTGATTATGAATCCCAAAGTACTCAGATTATTATCATTGTTGTCATTTATTAAGTGCATTGAAGTGTGCTTTGACATGGCCGACCGGTCACCGAGACTAAATGACCGACTTGTCCGTTACTGACCGGTACAAAACATATATATTTAAAAAAAATACAAGTTTAGAAAATTACTTATATTAAGGAATAATATTTTAGAAAAATAAATATATTAAAATAATAATTTAGAAAAACATTTATATTAATAAATTATTATTAAAAATTATTATAATTTAAAAAATAATTATCTAAAAAAGTAATTATTTTAAGAACTAATTATTGGAAAAATTAAAAATGTGAAAAATCAATTTTTTAGAAAAGTAAATATTTAGATAACTGATAGTTTAGTTTTGTATTGAATTAAAATATATATAATGTTAATAGCTATTTATTTATAAATAAAATACCGATTAAGTAGATATAAATGTAAAAAAAATTCCTATATTAAAAAATATTCTAAATTAGTTTTCAATTTTTTTATTTATACAATTTTAAAATTTGCTTATATTAATGCATAAAATTAATAAATTATTTTTATAAATTATTTTTTTCTTTGAATTATTTACAAAAACAGTTATTACATTATTAAATATTTTAATTATTATATTTATTATGCACAAATAAATAATTTAAATTATATAAAACATTTCAACTATTTTTTAAAAAATTATTTCATTTTTTATAAAAATTTTAAACCAAAATTTAAAAAATAAATTCTTTCAAAATTTATAAATGTTAATTTTGTAAACAAATTTTCTTATTTACATATATATATGTTTTTGTAAATAATTATTTTTCCAAATTATTATATTTTATATAATTATTTTTCAAAAATTGTTTTTAAGAAATTATTTTCCAAACCAAGTTTTTAAATAATTATACCTAAAATCTTAAAATTACGAATTATCTTTTCTTCATTATTTAAATAAAATATAAAATCAAGTTCAAAATAGAAACAAAACTATGAACTGCTGAAGTAAGCAATTTTATTTGGTTAATTATTTGACAGTATGCTATTTAGATAAATATTTAATACAATATACTATTGAAGAAAATAAATAATCAAAATATTTTGGTCAAAATTTCTGATTTTTAACTATGAATGTAAATACAAGAAACAAAATCAATCATCCAAATAAATACTTTTATAAATATTTTAAAAAATTATTTACGTGAAGAATAATTTAATATTTTATATAACTTTGTTTGAATTAAAGTGTAAAACAAATATTTTTTAAATTATATTAAATTTGTTCATTTTTATTAAGGTAGTCGTTATGTTGTAGAGTGTTAATATCTTTTTTATATATCATCAACTCTTAGAAACTAAATTTGATTACAAAGACCATTATATTTTTATGATTTTTTTTATTAAATTATAGAGACAGCTTTTATATTTGTTTCAATTATTTTTCTCATCTCATCTCATAGGTTGCACTGTTAGAAAATCATTAGTATTTCTTATATTAAAATTATTTCAAAAGTTCTAAGTTAAAAATTATTTCAAAAATTAAGGATTAATCTTCAAATTATATTATAATGAAATTTAATAAAATTTTGAACTAATTATTAAATCAGTGTTTAAAATTAGTAACTAAGTTTAAATGTAGATTATAATTTAGTGTTATTATATAAGAATCACAAAAAAAAAAATAGTTTTAGGAGAGATTTTTTAAAGAGGTTATAAGAACATCCACTAGTACTTCGAATTTTTTAAACCTATGATAAGTCTGTATAGTTTTACTAAAATAAAATAAAAAATCTTATTTTTCAGTTTTTCGTGTTTTATTCGTGCCACACTTCTCATCTTTTTGGTTGAAGTTATGATGAATCGGGTATTCCCTCAAGAGCAATATTGACCTATACTGCACAAGGAAAGATCTCAATCAGTGTAGGGTGAGGGTCAAGCTCCACTATTAGGTTGGGGAAAGAGTCTGCAACAAAACCAATTGACTAAATAGAGAAGTCCGATTAGCATATTGATTCAAGCAAGTCCGACTAGTTTAGGCGTTGCCTTCCTGACTTCTAATGAACCACCGGGTGGTATGAACTCCAGAGCCCTATTCTGGTTACAAAGTGCGAGTAGCCAACAAGTAGGTTAGCAAACAGGTGAATCAGTCTTCGAACGTTCAGCTCTCTCACATTTTTACACATTTCTCAACTCTAGAAAATCATCTTCAACTTCTCTGTTCTTCCCTCTGAAGTTTCATTTCTCACTATGCTTTTGCCCTAGAAAATCATCTTCAACTTCTTCGTTCTTCCTTCTGAATTGAAGCCTCATTTCTCACTCTGCTTTTGTTATATTTGGTATTCATTTTTCGTTTTTCTCTATTTGATTTTTCAAATTTGGTTTTCATCTCCTCCATTTCTCATTTCCAAAGTTGCGATGCGTTTTGCACGTTCGTGCCTCGGGCTTCTGCTCAAGGATCGAATACAACTCTTGGAACAGTGTCTCTGATTAGTCTCAGGTATCGCTCTTCTCTCATTGTAATGATTTTTAGTTTTTTGGTTTGATAATGTGTTCTTCGTCCCCGAGCTTTGTTTTTCTTATAATTGTTATGGATATTTTTTTTAAATGTATGCATTTTGTTTTTAAGGGTATAAATGTGGGCATTGCATTCATGTTCGGTAAGTTATTTCAGTTCTTATTTCTCTTCTGGAGGGAGACTGTTTTTTGTAAGTTGCCACACTGTTCTGTTTCTGTCGGGAATAGCGAGAGTTTTCAAACCACTGGGAATAGCGGGAGTTATCAAACCGCCGATAACGTCGGTAATCAGTTAGTGACATTGGATTTTTCAGAGAAAAAACAAATCGTGTGTAACGCACTTAATGTGTTTAAAACTGTTGATAACCCAAATATAATTCATGTTTAAAATATTTTTTTTTGTAGTAAATAATGAATGAATTGATATATCGTTAATGTGGATAATATAAATATTAATGTGTTAATAACATGATATGATGATATAAGATGTAAAAATAGAAGAATAAACTGTCAAAATATTAAAGATATAGAAATAGTCAAACTTATTGGTTAAGTATAATGTTTAATTAAAAATGAGACAGAATATCGTAATTAAGAATTTGACCATTTATTCTTCTATTCCTATAAATTACGACGGATAGGTCACAACCCAGTATATTTCGTATAATATCTTATAAGCTAAACAAAAATAATTTTCTTAATAAAAAAATTGACGAGAGACCAAAATGTTTAATTTAAAATGAGATTTAGATTGAGTGAATCGATTATTTATACTTTATACTTTGTGCGTATTTAGATTTGATTATTTTAGTAGAATGTTTTTCTTCAAAAAGAATTTTCAATAAATTAAGAGAAAAAATATTTTTTTAAAAATAGATTAATGAAACACATACATTTCATTCTATAATTAGGATTATAAAATATAAATTAATTTTCTGAAAAAAGTTATTTATTTAAGTTAGCCAACCATCTTAAATATATAACATACATAAGCACACTAAAAAAATATATTTTACACTGTTGTTTACTTGTTATTACATTGATTTAGTATTCGATGTTATAAAAAAGTCATATACATTGTACAATGCCTAACAATTCATATATTAGCTACAAATATTACATTGATTTTAAATACAAATCACTTTAGAAAGAAAGGTATTAGAAAGGGCAAAAAAAGAAAAAAAAAAATGGAACATATTACATGGATTAGTGCAAGAATTGATGAATATCTCTTGCTTATTAAAAAAAAGTCATGTTGAGGGATGCAAATTACATCCATTTTTGTATTAATGAATATAATATATCTATTTTTTTAAATGTCTTATATTTATTGATTTCCCAACCTGTAATTGTCCGACCACAAACATATTAGATTATTAAATAAATAAATTTATGTACTTATCAAAACTTATGCATAATAAAAAATTTCAAAAAATAAAGTTAAGCTTATAAATGCTTAAATGTAAAAATTCAAAACTTAACTAACCATAAATGAAAAGTTTACGAAAAGTAAACTAATGTCTAAGAACCGCACATAATTCTGAATACAATGTATATTAATATGTACTAATTTTTAATTTGTAAAATGTATTTTGTTTATTCGTGTTTAATTTCTACAATTATGTTTATTCCCCAATTACTTGACATATGAAAAAGATGAAATACGAAATAAATGTTAATCTTTATAATAGTATACATGAAATCTCTAATTGGTTTTCTCATAATATTAAAGTGTTTTAATATGTGCTCCTAAGAATCAAAAAATTAATGTTGACATGAACTACAGTTCACATCCGATACATGACATAATAGTCACATTCAAAATTTCTTTATTGTCTACTACCCTAATATATGAAATACAATGAAGTTAAATTATTTAAAAGATAAAAAAAATTAATAGTTTCAATTAAGAACTAAATATCTTAGGATAAATCCGACGTAGATTATGTGACAATGAAGTGAATCTACTGTCTAGGACATTGCAGAAGTAAATGACACTAAAAAAGGTCATTAGTAATTTACAATACATTATAGAAACTATAATAACATACAATTTTGTAATTAGAACATACATTACAGGTTTCAAGTCTACACTTGGTTTTCTACGTAATGAACAAAATCACACAACAGTATTGTCGGTGGGACAAATAAGCGTCAACTGTCAATGAGACCTAAAATAAATTAACTATTTAGTGGTGTTACTTTAATTATATAACATGTAAATGTAGTGAGATTTAGTTACACATTAATAAAAGACGTCATGTAAATCTTCTTTTGAGATTGTTAAACTTTTAGAAATATTGAGGCTCAACAAAACCATAAATTTTAACATTCCCCATATTAATAATTAATTGATTTATAATCTTACATTATAATATCAATGACAATGGTTGATATCATGAAACATAAGTTCAATAAATAATATATAGATTTAAAGTGTACTCACATCATTCGTAGTTGAATGATTGCAATGTTAACCATTTGATTACCTAGAATAATTTCAAAAACATCATATTTAGTTAATTATGGTGTCAGTCTCTATGTAAAATGTGCAACTAGTTGTTCCATTATCTCCTAAGCCATAAATCTTGTAGAAGAGTTGGTGCAAGAGTTAATCCAAAGTATTGTTGCACACCCACACTAATACACATACAAAGATGGTGATATTCAGTGCCAATAGCGACTATGAATATGTCATTTCAATCTTAGGAAACAAAATTTTCCTATGAGCTTTATGGCATCCACTAAACAATAATACAAATTTTTAATCATAATACGCATGAAATATATATAACTAAAAAATTAAGACAATATTTTCAAATTATTATGAATTTACAATACGCTGAACAATCTCTATTGCTTTCTCAAGTGTCATTTCTTCCCTATTTTAGTTCTAAACAACTTTCATTTCTCATTGCGATTAAGAGGGGATGGAGGACAAATAACTTTTTCAACATAAGATTTTTATTTCAATCTCTTTAACTTCTCTTATATTAATTTAATTTCCTACAAATCATATCCTCCATGAGACAATCTATGAGGGGTAACATTCTTCTGTTGGATTTCTTGAGTTTTCTTCCTCTTTTCCTACAAATAAATAATACAGATAATTTGTAAATTTTCATTATATGATTCAATAAAGTGTGGTGTAAACTAGAAACAATCTGGCATGATAGATCCTATCACATATGGACAAATTATTTATATGTCTCTTCATTTATATCATATTTCTCACAAGGGGACTTGTCCTTGTATTTTCCTTTGATGTAAAAACTTGTCAAATTCGTCTTGAGTTGCCTTTATTTTGTAGTTATTGATGATAGTATCTTGTTCTGAATGAAATTGGAACTCTCAAACTCAAATTTTATCTAAAAAATAAAATAAATTGAGTGCATTACACTTCATTAAACATTCAACATTTTCAATACTAAAATTACATAACCTTAAAATAAATAATTTACACAAATATTCTTCCGAATAAGATTTTTTTATTCCATTACATGATCTCAATCAGGTACGAAATTAGACATCTTTGATCGAGTTAGGATACCCAAATAATTAACAAATTGAGCATGAATAGGGTCTAATGTCATGCTAGTCTGAATGTCTATATCGATTGAAACTCTGGCATTACCTAAACGCCTAATTGCAAGATGTCTTAGTCGTGTAGGTTCTCTGGTCTTCTTTGATGACTCAACCATGTGACTTGTAAAAAAAAAAAATACCTTTAAGCACGATATTTAAATTAAATAAAACCAATGTTAGTATTAAAATGAAAACTAAAAAAATGAACATAACTTATTACTATTGTGGAAGTGTGGAATGTTTTCCCATGTTCCTTCATTATTATGTGTAGCGTGCAATCCATTGACATCATTTACCCCATTTAGAGGAGGTATTTGTCTTGAGAATGAATGATTACTTATAAATTGGACTATTGATTCATCATGGTGATCAACATCATGTTCAACTCTTCCTTGGAAGACAATTAACCACTTTTCATTAGAAGGATCTTTCGAATAAAATACTTATTTTTCTTTGTAAGTCATTATGAAAGAATCTTCTTTATAAGGTACTTTTGTAAGCAAAGTAAAACCCAAGTCATTAACATGCACTCCTTATATACAATCAACCCATTTACACTTAAATATAGACACTCCAAATTTGACGTAATCAACCTCCCAAATTTCTTCAATGACTCTAAAGTAACTTACAATAGCCATCACATGATTGTTATCTTTTGAACTAGTAAAGTGCATAGACTCTACCTCAAGGGTAACATCGTTATTCTACATAATACTTTTGTCATATTCAGTCTTTGTATAAAAAGAAAACATATTAATATTATATTTAGTCTTTATTATGACATCAAAGTTAGGTTATTGTGCTAATCATTTCTTGACCAATTTTATCTTTAAACCATTTCAAAAAGGCTTGTTATGCTCAGCCAACAACTATTTTTCATTTGCACAAGGTCATTAACGTCAACAATATTTTGTGTGCATCTATGTAAGGAAGAACATCATCAATATTGTTCAATATATGCAAATGTCCTTGGAGAACTTCATGTTCTTTTTGAACCACCCTTTACACCTTGTGTTCCTTTACCTTCATTCATTTCTTTATGTTGAGACTTTGGAACGCTTACAATTTTTACTTTTGACATACATTGTAAAAAACTCAATTTCTTCCTCAATAATGTACTTCTCAACAATAAATGTTTATGGACGATATGGATTCCTGATACACCCTTTCAATATCTTTATGCATCGCTCAATCGAGTATATCCATCATAAAAACACAGGACTACATATTCTAATTTCCCTTACTAAATGAATTATTAAATGGACCCATGATATCAAAAAATGAAGGAGGAAAATTCATCTCTAATTGACACAAGATAATGACAACTTCATTTTCTAAGTATGACATGCTGGGGGCAAATATGTTCTTTTAACATAAGGTTGTGGTTGTAATTCGAAATGAACACTCATCTCAACCAGATCTTTACGTGCATTTCATCCTTTGTCTTTCCTTTAATATTTAGCAATGTGTCAATTATGTTATCATAAACATTCTTTTCTATATACATTACATTTATGCAATTTCTAACATTTAACTTGGATCAATACGGGAGTTCAAAGAATATCGATTTCTTTTTCCATATGTTTTTAAAAATGTTTTTCTTTTGTGTTTTCCCAAAAATTACTTCGATTTGGCACACCAAATTGTACACACACTCACTAATTAAGGGTGGAGGTGCAATTTTGTCCTCCTCGCATCTATTGAAAATCAATTTTCACCTACGATAAGGATGATTACATTTCGAAAACCTATGATACCCAATGTAAGATGCCTTCCTCCTATGTTTTAGTTCATGGTAAACTATGTTCTTTTCACATATCGAGCAAGCGTGATATTCTTTAACAATGTAGTCTCTCAAAATCCCAAATGATGGAAAATCATTAATGATGAAAAATAACAATGCACACAAATTGAAATTCACCTTCTAATATGCATCAAATACCTAAACTTTTTCATCTTATAACAACCTCAGGACTTCTATCAACGAGCATAAATAAACATCTATGTTATTTTCAGGATTTCTTGGTCCTGAAATCATCATAGACAAAATCATATATTTCCTCTTCATACACAACAAATACAACAAATTATAAATGATAACCGAAATGGGTCACAAACTATTTTTGCTAGTTAAGTTACTGTAAGCATTCATTCCATTAGTGGCAAGACCAAGTCTAAGATTCCTTGGATCACTCCCAAACTTAGGATACAAACAATCAATTTTCTTCCATTATGTTAAATCAAATACATGTGGTAACAACCCATCATATTTTCTTCCATTTGCATGTCACGTAAGGTTTTCTGCATCGTTAGTATTAGCAAATAAACATTTAAATCACGAGTGGACTGAAAGATACCATAATACTTTTATAGGAAGGTCCTTTTTCATGTTATTCCCATCATCATATCATATTTCACTTGGTATCATGATACCCTGCATCTTGGACACTTATACAATGCTTCAAACCCTTTTCCATACAATATTCAATCATTGGGACATGCATGTATTTTTTGGTACTCCATACTCATCAGATGTAATATCTTATTCGCCTCATAGTGGCAGGTCAACAAGTACCTTCAGGAAGCATTTCATGCAACAACTCGACCAATTCAATGAAGCTTTTACCAGTCCACCTATTTCTTTCCTTAATATTAATTAATTTTAATACTCATCAGACATAATATCTTATTCGCCTCATAGTGGCAGGTCAACAATTACCTTCAGGAAGCATTTCATGCAACAACTTGACCAATTCATTAAAGCTTTTACCAATCTACCTATTTCTTTCCTTGATATTAATTAATCTTAATATTGTTGACAAACATGTGAAACTTGTACAACCGAGATGCAAATATTTTTTTGAATCATCTTTCAATGAATTATAGACATGTGCTTGTTGAAAACTATCTTGTCCAATATTAGGAATCATGTCCTCCATATGATCCTCACAATGTATGTTTGATTGTTGGCATTGAGATATAATTGGAAGATCAACAACTTCACCATGTCAAACCCATATTGTATAACTCTTCAAGATACTGTCACAAAGAAGATGTTCATGTATGAACTGAATTTGTAGTCGTCTCTTAATAATATCTTCCCCATTTAGTTGAGAAAATTATAGAAAATCTTCAACGACATTTTCATACACATCAGTTATTCGACTTGTATTCATCCAACTTCAATTTATTATTACGTAACATAAAAACTTGTTTTATCCATCAATATCTCCCATTCTTTTAAAAATATGTGACCTTATCCCATTTAAGAAGATTCACTTTTTTATACTTCATTAGTACATAAATTTTAATCCACATTATTATATTTCACACAAAAATTGACAGCATTTTGTATTGGTCTTCAGATACCACTAAATGAAAGTTGTGACATTAAGTCAACCACAACTAAATATGACCAAAAGATTAATACAAAATGCAATGAATCAAAATTTTATAAAATATACATAATATTATTAATTATACATACTAATGAACTATGAAATAATACTTAATCTTTCTAAAATGTCCAAACTGACAATTCAAGTTTCAATATAATGATTGTTATTACAACCTCTTTTAAGAAAACATTTGAATAATTGAAATTGGAGGTAGAATTCAATCTTTATATTGAATCTCAAATAGAAAAACTAAGATTCACTCAACTATATATATGACAAAGCACACATTGCTGAGATTCGAACACCCGAACCCAACACCAAATCATTCAACATATAACAATCAATAATATTAAATCACAACAAAAAATAACAATAAAACTATATTTGTATTTGAAGTATATTTTCATGTCTAATTTGGAGTCCCTTCCAATTGAAATATCTTCAATATTAATTTTATATTTCAAACTTAATTTATTAACTAAAATATAAATTTTAGTTTCAATTTAAATATTAATATATATATATATATAATTCTATTAAAGTGTTGCGACGACAATATATTACAAAATTTATCATTAAAATATTATTAAATAGAAATCAATTTTATAAACCTTAACTAAATAATAAAACCATATAAATTTTACTAGTTTTAAAATAGACGACATAATATCTCATTATAAAATTTCTATTTCGTACTAATGGGATGAGCTAATTATTAGCCAACAATAAGTAAGACCCAACCAACTAAAGTGATCATAATAATAATTGTATCTTTGTTATGAGTCAACCTTCTCACGCCTTTCTTATGGTATAATTTTAATATATATATATATATATATATATATATATATATATATATATATATATATATATATATATATAAAAAGAGT
>Ga0123342_1006524_pt1 | contig 16109 bp, 9 predicted proteins | sample Turbeawhitnodule_FD_89960 | JGI IMG/M metagenome (GOLD analysis project Ga0123342, IMG submission 89960) | Root nodule microbial communities of legume samples collected from Mexico - Turtle bean Mexico white nodule | ecosystem: Host-associated > Plants > Roots > Nodule | place: Mexico: Nepantla... | reverse complement strand
TTTATTTTTTAATATTTTTTTTAATTAAAAAATAAATATAATATTTAAAAAAATAGTTTCTAATAAATTATTAATTTTTTTTTTTTATTTTTTTTTTATAAAATAAAAAAAAAAAAAATATATATATATATATATATATAATTTGTTTTTAAATTATGTGAAGCCAAACACATTTGATCAGATAACCTTCGAAAAAAACAACGAATATTTAAAAAAAAATAAAAAATAACAAAATTAAGGATAATTAAAAATTAATAAAAATAAAAAATTACATGGAAAAATAATTTAGAACCAAAATTACAAATTTTATAAAATACATTACCAAAATTATAATTAAACCTTATAAATCATTAATTACATATACTTATATCGTTACATAGAAAAGATACATACCTATTTTTTCCATCCTTTTTAATTAGATAATTTTAACATTTAATTTTTATTTATTAAAATACATATTTGAGCATATTTTTTTTTACTAATACTATCTTTATAAAATTAAATATTTTTAAAAGTGTATTATTCCTAATGGGTGAATACCGGAGGTTCCATGGTGTTTTTGAGGTTAATGTATTTAAAAATTTTAATAAAATTTTCTAGGTCTCAAATTAATATGATTTAAAATTTTAGTTATTTATATTTATAAAATAATTATTATTATATGTTGATAAAAAAAATTCATATCTATTGATATTATACTAAAATGTCAAGAGATATAGAAATTCGTAGTGTTTGGTCCCTTTTACCAGAGTTTGGGCCAGCCCATTCATATTATTAATAGAATAAAAAGGATAAAAAAAGATAAAACTCTGACTAAATGTGTGTGAATAATGAAGATAAAAATATAGAGATAATATTAGATAAAAGAAGATAAGAAAAGATAAAGGAAGATATGAAAAGATAAAAAAAATGGAAAGAGAAAATAAAGAAAATTGGGAAAGTATAAATAAATTTGAAACTTTTGTATTTTCCTCTTTCCTTCAAAACTCACTTACCCTCTGACACTACTCACACTATCTTCTTCCTTTCTCTAATTTTAGAGTGCAAAAAATCTTGAGTTCTGTATTAGATCATCATTTTGGTTTCCTCTTTTGTTTGATTTGATTGGGTACTGTGTTTTTGAAACCATCTTGTTAAAGGCATTCAAAGTTGTGCTTCACAATGACCTGTGAAAGAGGTAACTTTTCTCGTGCTCTAGTTGCATTCATTGTGGATCAACATCTCTCTCGCAACCAACTCTTCCAAACGCGAGCTTCCTTTCACAACGAAGCTTCCTCACTCTTTGCCAATGCGCCACCAAATCAGGTTATTCATTTGTTCTTTCTTTCTTAATCTTCTTCTTCTTTTCTTTTTTCTTTCAAATTTCTTTCTTCACTCTTCTACTCAATCTTTGTTTTCTTTGTCTCCCAGAATTTATTGAGTTTGGAGGATATGCTGAATCAATATATATTCATAAAGAAGCAGAATGTAGAGTTGAATAAAGAAAAGGTGATGTTGATGCAAGAGAAAAATAGAATCCAGAGACTGTTGCAAGACATGCAGAATGCTGTGGACATTTTCAATACAAGATCACCCTTGTCGAATGTCGCAACCATGATCACTAATTCTGCACTTGTTCCTCCAACGCAAAATTATAATACAACTCCTCCAAGTAGGTGCACACTTTTTCTGATCGTTGATCTTTGAGTTCTTTTCATTTTTTAACCTTTGGATTTGTATTTTTTCCCTTTTTGTTAGTTGCATCTACTAGTACCGTTTCTCCTGTGCAAAACACAATATCGTTGCCACCTAAATCCATGAACACTGTAAACGTCTCATCGCTTATGGTTAGAGGATTTGACAAGAAGAGAAAAGATAGTACAACAATATATGAGTCTGGAGTTGCAAAGAAACATCATGGTAGACCACATGGTAAGAAGAAACAAGTCCAATGTATAATTGTTTATGTTTTTGTAAACCCTAAACCCTAAAGTCTACAATAAATTTTTATGTCGTCAATTATATTTTTACTTTATCCTCTTTTGTAGGTATAAACATGCCGCTACCATCTCCTATTAACAAAGTAGATTTTGGATCCTCATCTGCAATGACTCAATCATTGGTCGGGAACTTCGCAACCAGCGTATCACACATTTCAACTAATTCAGTTTCGACAACACATCCCACACCCAGTTCATTTCATAGTGATACACATGACGTATCCCCGCCTACTAATATTTCTCCTATTGCAACATGTAATGGGGAGGTCATTGACCCTTCTTATAATGCGATTTCAATCAAGAGAGTTATTGTTAAACCTCATGAACAAATGGTTTATAAAGAAGACAATCGTGACATTTCTCCTCGTGATGTTGGTAAGAAGGATATGGTGGACAAGACAAGTATGAGAGTGTTGGGCGTTACTTCTTCCCATATAGTTGAAAACTTGGACAAGTCATTTTCAAACAAGATTCCTATTTCTGAGTCTGAAAAGGAAAAAGATGATAGCGCACATCTTGATTTGTCAAACAGAGAATTGGAAGACTGGTTACAAATTGATTTTTCAAAGAGAGAATTGGAAGACTGGTTAAAAAATGATTTTCAAACTTCGAAATAGTGAACTCATTCACTAACTTGTCAAGAGATATAAAAATGCTGAATCAAGAATTTTTTGATCATTCATCTTAGAAGTAGTGCTCAAAGGTAGAAGTAGTGTCAAAGGTATGTTTTAATTTTGAATTTTGTTGTTATTTAATGTTTCTATTTCACATTATTTTATTGTAAATTGTATTTGGTAGTCAAATTGAACTTGTTACTTTAGGTGGTATAACCAAAAAGGTGGAGATGATAACAATTTGTTATTTTAAGAGGAATAATACTCTTCTGCATGAACATTTTGTCATGTGAAGAGAAAAACTGAATTTGTTTTAACTTTTTTTTCTTCTTCTTTTTTTTGTGTGGATTATTACAGGCTATGATTTTCAATTTCAATTCAGAAGTTCTAACATGACTCACCATGCAATCAACACTACATAGAACTTAAATGAAGTTGAAAGTTTAGAGACATTTTATATTTTTTTTTATGTAAATCTGTCATTATCTATAAGACTATGTAATATATATTTTGTTTATAAGACTATGTAATATATATTTTGTTTATGTAACTATGGTTGACTTGCTGACGATTTATTATTTAGAACTCAGAATATAAATAATGTGACAATATCACCAAGAGTTGAAATATAATAAAAAAAATTGCAATGATTTTACATGGTTTAAATTGAGGTAGTTGTTCGTTGTTGTTATAGTTTCAATTTGGTTTCTTGTTAGATGTTTTTCTTATTACTTCCACCATCATTCTATAAAACATGACACTAAAGTGTCACAATGAAGAAAGTAAAGTGTTTTGCATTTGAAAAAATATCTTGAAAAATTCAAAAGGAATCACATTTTTTAATTTATTTGATTTCCAGTTGTTAGATTCAGTTTATAATTATACTAGTTTCATTCACTTGTTACTGAAAAAAAATTATAATTAGAACATGAGATCATAAAAAGACAAGAGCAAAACAAAACATGTACGTTTATTTACGGTTTCTCCAAATTTTAAACCAAGAAAACTTAGAATATCATAAATGAAGAGACTTAAAATAAAGCATGAACATTTATTTTTATACCTTATAAGAGAGACTATTTTGATAATAATAAAAATATAATTTAAAAATATCGTGACTGAATTATGAGTATAATTTACGTTATAAATTTGTTTTTATTATTATGCACTATTTTATACACACGAATTCACATTATAAATTTGTTGTTGTTTTTATTATAACAATAATAATAAATAATAAATAATAATAATTCTTATTATTATTATGCACTCTTTTATAAAATTTATAAACAAGTTCACACAGGAATTCTGATTATAAATAATTTATTATTATTATTATAATAATTATACACTAGTTTATAAAATTTACAAATATAATTATAATTATAATTATTCAGCGAAAACACAGAGCGGATAAAACATATCATTTAAATATAATATATAATATATAATTAAATTATAACAATAATCAAATGGTATAAAACATATAATTTTAATTTTAATTTTTTTTTTAATTTTCAAATTTTATTTATTATTTTCTTTATTTATTCTTATTGAGATAAAAATAATAAATTGTTAAGTATTATGATTTATTTGATTCTCATAAGAAAAATAAAAATCGAGTTACAACGTGAAATAAATAAATTAAAAATTAAAAAAAATAATAAGTGAAAGAAGTAAAAACAGAAAGAAGTTGCTTGGTGAAACAGTTTTTAAAACAAAATTATAATATCGTTTTTAAAATGTTATAAAGCGGATAATAATGAAAAGAAAAATCCTATATATTTTCTAATCCTTTTTTCTTCTCTACAATAATGTAAAACGTATTCATCTTCTGCGTTGATATCCACATCAACAATGACATCAAGATAACTTTGTACATGTGCAAAAGTCTGAATGTCCTGTATTCAAGTAAGTTCGAAATATTCTGCTTCTCTATCTTTTTCTCTTCCGCCTTTACTTGTTGTACAAAAATAAAAAGCAGAGTAAAAGAAAAAAAAATAGGGGCATTAACCATTAAACAATGAGAATTTATACAACTTGTATGAATTGATCAGAACAAAATAAACGATAATGACATTGGTTCAATAAGAAATACAAGAATGAAAAACAAAAGTTTTTGTAGTTTACATCCCTTTTTTGATATTTATTATTCTTTTTTTTTTCGTTTCAGTCTTTTTTTCTTACACTTCTCTTAAATTTTTCTTTCAATTGTGCCTTCTTTTTGTGTGTTTTTGTGTTTTTGAGGTTGTTAAAGTAACTCTTCATCAAACCAAGTTTCAATTCAAAGTTTTATTTAGCTCATTCTTTTCAAATAATTGTAGTGCACGTCTCTGACACAGTTTCTTTCAAATTAATTCAAATTTAATATTAATTTTTTTTAGTTTGAAATGTAAGTAATTATAAATTCATGTATAAATGTCATAAGGTATTATATTTTGATTTTGACAATTCATGTATAAATGGAGTATGATGTGTGTTTCTCTCCTTTATAAATAAAACTAATTTTATTTGACATATTATAGGTCTGTAGTTTAGGCTAAAACTGCATCATTTTTCAAATTCAATTTTCATAGTTGTTTTCACTCTATTATTGACCACACTAGACCTGCATGCGATGGCAAAAAAACAAAATAAAAGCAAATAAAATAAAATATAAACAAATCCAATAAAAGAAAATCAAAAGCAATAAATCAAAGCAAATAAAATAAAAATAAATGAAAGCAAATAAAATAAAATCAAAACAAGAAAATCAAAGGCAATAAATCAAAGCAAATAAAATAAAAACAAACCAAAGCAAATAAAATAAAATGAAATCATATCAGTAAAATAAATCAAAATGAAATCTTAACAACATAAAATTAACCATATCAAGAATTATCCTAGACCCTAAAATATTCTTGATTGCAACAACTCCAATTTGATATTTAAGTTGTACTATACATAAAATAAAATAATTAAATATAACACTAATCAATATAAGTAAAATTCATACTGAAGATTAGGGTTTAGTCAAATAATTTTTCTGACAATTCTTAGATTGAAATTTCATCCTTTGGAAAATAAAATCATTCATTTTCTAAGTCTCAAATTAATATAAAATATTAATAATAATAATAATATGTTGATAAAAAAAAATCATATCTATTGATATTTTACTAAAATTTACTAAAATGTCAAGAGATATGAAAAAATATTTAATGTTTGATCTTTTTATTGTGCCTAATTCATATCATTAATAGAATAAAAAGGGTAAAAAGATAAAATTCTAACTAATGTGTGGATAATTAAGGAAAAAAAATCTATAGAAGATATTAGATAGAAAAAGATAAAAGATAAATAAAAAAAATGGAAAGAGAAATTAAGCGAAATTGAGAAAGTATAAATAAGTTTGAAAGTTTTATATTTCTTTCTTCCCTTCAAGACTCATCACAGACTCTTACTCTGTTCTTCCTTACTCTGTTCTTCCTTTCTCTGTTTCAGAGCGCAGAAAATCTTGAGTTCTGCATTTGATCGTCTTTCTGGTATTTCTCTTTCGTGTTTCTGAAACCATTGTAGAACGCATTCAAAGTTGTGCTTCGCAATGAACTGTGAAAGGGGTAATATTTCCCGCGCTCTACTTGCCTTCATCGTCGATCAATATCTTGCTCGCAACCAATTCTCCCAAACGCGAGCGTGCTTTCGCCATGAAGCTTCTTCGCTCTTTGCCAATGCGTTACCAAATCAGGTTATTCTTCCTTCTTTCTCAATCTTCTCTTTCTTTTCTTTTTCTCTTTCAAATTTCTTTCTTCACTCTTCTCTTCAATTTTATTTTTTTGTCTCACAGAATATGTTGAGTTTGGAGGAGATGCTGAGTCAGTATATACTTATGAAGAAGCAGAATATAGAGTTGGAGAAAGAGAAGGTGTTGCTGATGCAGGAGAAGAACAGAATCCAAAGGCTGTTGCAAGACATGCAGAACGCTATGACCCTTTTCAATGCATCATCACCCTGGTCGAATAATGTTGCAGGCGTGATCGCTAATTCTGCACTTGTTCCTCCAATGCAAAATTCCAATACAACTCTTCCTCCAGGTGTGTGTGCACACTTTTTCTGGTTTTTGATTAATTAAAATATGGTTTTCGTGTTCATCTTTCAGTTCTTTCCCATTTTTTTAACGTTGGGATTTATTGTTTTTTTCCCTTTTTTTAGTTGCATCTACTACTATGGTTTTTCCTGTGCAAAACACAACGTCCTTGCCACCTTCTAAACCCTCACCACCCATGAACAGTGTAAACTTCTCAACACCTATGGTTAGAGGATTTGACCAGAACAGAAAAGATAGTCCAGCAGTATATGAGTCTGGAGTTGCAAAGAAACCTCGTGGTAGACCACCCGGCAAGAAGAAACCAGTCCAAGGTCCGAAACAAGTCCAAGGTATAATTGTTTATCCTTTTGTAAAGTCTATACTAAATTTTCATATCCTCAATTGTATTTTTATGTTATCCTCTTTTGTTCTTTTGTAGGTATAAACATGCCGCTACCATCTCCTGTTAATAAGGTAGATTTTGGATCCTCTTCTGGAATGACTCAGTCAATGGTTGGGAATTTTGCAATCAGCGGATCACACATCTCGACTACACATCCCACACCCTATTCATTTACTCCAGTTACTGGTATTTCTCCTGTTGCAACATGTAATGGGGAGGTCATTGTCCCTTCTTCCGATGTGATTTCAACCAAGATAGTTATGGTTGAACCTCAGGAACAAATGGTTTATAAGGAAAATAATCGTGGCATTTCTCCTCCTGAGGCAAGTAAGAGTGATAGTGTGGACAAGACAAGTACTGGGGTATTGGATGTTAATTCTTCCCATACACTTGAAAACTTGAACAAGTCGTTTTCAAAAGAGATTTCTACTTCTGAGTCTGAAAGGGAGTCTGAAAGGGAAAGAGACAATTATGACAATTATGCAGATCTTGATTTTCCAAACAGAGGATTGGACGACTGGTCAAAAATTGATTTTTCAAGCTTCGGAATAGAGGACTCATTCACTAACTTGTCAAGAGATATAGAAATGCAGAATCAAGAATTTTTTGATCATCAAGCTTAGAAGTAGTGCTTAAAGGTATGTTTTAATTTTGAATTTTGTTGTTGTTTAATGTTTCTATATCTCATTCTTTTGACACAAAGTAGACCTACTTTTGCTTCTTAATTTGGGGTGTGCATTTCTAGTAGAAATAAGTAACTGAAAACCGTCTATTTGTATGACAGTTTGTCCTAGTAAATAAAGTTTTCAAATTCTTTGGTCTAGGCCTTTAATTGTGTTTTTTCTTTTCTTTCAAGAATAGAACTAGAGTTGACTTTCTTAACGTCTGAATTTGATTACTATGAAGTATTGAATGTGATGGATTGAATTGATTTTGAGAATTTTGACCATAAAGTTTTCAACAGGGAAAAGTTGGATGTGTGATTTTTATTGTAGCTACATATGTTTAGAACTTGATAATGTATTTAGGAACTAAATGAATCAACTTGTTACTGCTGTATATATTTCTCATTCAACTGATTGTGGAGACACCGATTGTTTGTTTTGAATAATCTTTTTGAATTTAGGATAGGTCAAAGTTTAAGATGTGTTTTGACTTCTTTTTCTTCTTTTTTTGTGTGGATTATTGCAGGTTAGGATTTTCAATTTCAATTCAGAAGTTCTGACATGACTCACTATGCAATCAACACTACAGAGAGCGGCAATTAAGTGGAGTTGAAAGTTTGGAGACCTTGTATAATTATAAGACTACAATAGATATTATTTCATTTGTGTAACTATGGTTGACTTGCTCACGATGTATTATTTAGAACTCAGAATATAAATAATGTGGCAATATCACCAAGAGCTGGAATATATAAGTTGATTAGATAATCAAAATTGCAATGGCTTTCTTATCGTCTAAATTTGATTACTGTGATGGACTGAATCTTACTAAGTTTCATTCTTATATTATTATTTTCACTTATCAGTTTGAACTAACATATCTTGATAAAGAAAAGGAAACTGTTGTTTAGTCAAATGGGAACCACATTCAATTCGTTTTTAGGTTGGGTTGCAACTTATTAGTACATGTTTTTCTTATCAGTAACAACACTACTATTGCAAAACTTAATTCGTGTGAAATTGATTTCGTTAATAGTTGACTTGTTTGGGATTGATTTTGAAAATTTTGACCATGAAGATTTCAACTGGAAATAGTTGGACGTGGGGATTTTTATTGCAGCTGCATATTTTTAGAACTTGATAATGTATGTATGAACTTGTTTCTGCTGTATACATTTTTCATTGAGCTGACTGTAGCCGATTGTTTATTTTGAATGATTTTTTGAATCTAGGATTGGTCAAAGTTTAAGATGTGTTTAGTGATGTAAATTTAAGATGAGGAAAAATTAGAAGAAATTGATGGAGAAACAGAGCAGTTCAACAGAATATTATAGCACAATTGAATACATTTTTAGTTTTAATTCTTTCCCTATTACACTGTTTTTGTTTGCTTGCAAACATACCTATTTTTTTCCATGTTGTAAGTTGTATTTGGTAGGGAAATTGAACCTGTTACTTTAGGTGGTATAACTAAAATGGTGAAGATGTAACAATTTGTTATTTTAAGAGGAATAATACTCTTCTGCATGGACACTTTTGACATTTGAAGAGAACAAACTGAATTTGTTTTGTAATTAAGTGGAGTTGAAAGTTTGTATCCCCTTGCCCAATGGTTAGATAGGTCTGTAGTTTAGACTAAAACTGCATCATTTTTCAAGTTCAATATAGTTGTTTTCATTGTATTAGCAAAGAGCTGCTATTGGACTTAGACGCATTAATCTTGACGGTCTACTATGGCTGATTTTTTATGCAAAGCTAACATATAGTAACTACATGTCCACGACATTGATATTTGTTTCAATATCAAGTTAAAGCAGTTTTCTAGTGTCTATGATTTTAGGAAGTAAGCTCCTTTTGAACTTAACTGTAATGTCATAGTTTTTTGGCTATGTTTGGACTGATATCTATATATTATATAATTATGAATTATATAAATTGATAATAAAGATTTATGTGCACTAGTATGTTTCAGATTATTTTTTGGAGCATAAAGATATTTTTCTTTAACTGATTCACAAATTGTTTCTTATTTTTATAATCATAATAACGATTTATATAATAAAGTTTGAATTTTTAAAAAATTACTGTATTTTTTCTTTTTAAAATTGTGTTAGAATCGTATTATAATTGTCATAAATCTAACAAATACTTTTTAAATTGAACATTTCACAAATACGTATCCTACAGGTATCATACGAGTGTCGGTGTCTGATACACCAACATGTCATTTAAAAGGAGTGCCCGAGTTTCATACTTTCTTAGGTTAAAATATTCATTGTAATCCTTTTAAGACTTTACAAACAACACACACGGCTAATAGAAAAAAAGTCTTTAAACTTCACGAGAATTGAAATAGTATAATGTAACAATTGAAATATATGAAACACACAAAAAATAACCAAAACACCAACATAGCTCAAAACAGTTCATATAGTTCAAAACAATTTAAAGCATTTATCCAACAATTAAAAAAAAAAATAACATAGTCATAAAAAAAATAAAAATCATAAATAAAACAAAATGATTAGAACTAAGTAATATTGTTTTAACTCATTCTCTCTCTATATATAAAAGTTCATTGTCTTTAAGATTGCATATTTGATTGGGCATGATCTAAAAGATAAAACTTTGAATACCCCAAATGGTTATGTAATCAGTATCCAGATTTTGAGAAAATATAGAAGAATGGGCGATTACCATTTCGTGTACAAGGACGTTGAAGGAGCCTCTACTCAGTGGGACGATATCCAGACAAAGCTCGGAAATTTGCCCCCAAAGCCACCCGCTTTCAAGCCCCCACCTTTCACCCCTTCATCTGATCACCAACCCAAAGACAAAACATGGATCGATTCCCAAACCTCCGAAGAACTCGAAGACCTCGAAGACGACCTCGACGATGATCGCTTCCTCCAAGAATATAGGTTATGCTTCACTTTTTTGTTTTTTTCAAGCTTTTTCTTTCGTGGGCTGGTTTTGTTTCTCTCCATGGTGGTAGAGAATGAAGAAAGTTTGAAGCTTTTCATGAATTCGTTGGTGGGGCTCTTTGTGTTGTTTGGTAGAGAACAACTGTATGAGACTTGTATTTGTTTGTTTTTTTATTTGTTGATGAGTACAATTTGGTTGGGAAATGTTGTGGATTTGATATTTTATAGCAAATTAATGCTTAGGAGTCTATTTATTTACCCTTTTTTCCATCTTTTCTATGTTATTGAATACAATTTTGTTAGATATTGTTTTCTGGATTTAACATTTTATAGCGAATTAATGCTTAAGAGACTATTTGCCCTCTTGCTGATGGCTTTTTGGTGCTGAACTTACTTGAAAAGTAGGAATAAATGAGATTAGGAGAAAGCAAAATTAGGTGTGTGTGTGTGTGTGTTTGTATTTAGTCTACTTGTTCTTAATTGAATCATTTTTATGCTATAGGAAGAAGAGGTTGGCTGAGATGCAAGAGGCAGTTAAAATACCGAGGTTTGGATCTGTGATTCCTATTTCAGGATCTGATTTTGTTCGAGAGGTGTCACAGGCTCCATCTGATGTTTGGGTGGTTGTCATCCTTTATAAGGAAGGGTATGATTTGATTTTGGAATTTCTTTGATTCTATAATCTATGGTTTTTCAGGCTCGTGTTTCTCATGGTGATTGTTTATGTGTTCTTGACAGGATTCCTGAATGTGGCTTGTTGATGCAAAGCATTGAAGAATTGGCAATAAAATATCCTGCAACGAAATTTGTTAAGATAATATCTACAGATTGTATCCCAAACTATCCAGATCGAAATGTTCCCACTTTATTGGTTTACAACAATGGGGCAGTTAAAGGAAATTATGTGGGTTTGCATAGTTTTGGGCGAAGATGTACTCCTGAAGGTATTTATGTCTAAAATTGCCAGCCTCGTTGTTTTGTGTTCTTTTATTTTGATGGAATTAAGGGCAAGCTTTCAGTGGAGTTTCTAGCCAGAAGTGATGCATTTTTTATGACATACTAGAACTAGTTTAAAGGATTTTGTTTCCAGTGTGAATGTAATCCTGATCAATTTTGTTAAAGGACTAGTGCTGCCATAAGACTATAATAATGAGGTGTTGCCGCCGTCAATTTGTGAAGGGAGGCCAACTATGGCAGCATCATGGGTCACAATTGCGTCTTTATATGGTGAAATGTTGGCCTTCCTCCATCTGTCATTGATAACCTTGATCCTGATAATCTGCTTAATTAGTCAGATTTTGTTTTGGTCTACATTTTGACAACATTATTACATTTAGGTAGTGTTTGGTTAGCTGTTCTGTGGCTTTTCTTCTCCTTAGAAGGAGAAGCTGACACTCTTTTCATAAGCAGCTTATGTTTTTTTAAAGGAGCTTTTAAAGCAGCTCTTTGGAGGAGCTTAAGATCTGCTTATGCGGAGCTTTTTTGGCAAGACTCCAATTTGAATACCATCTCCATCTCTTTTCATTTTCTCTTCCTGAAACAATTTAGAAAACCTAAACTTCTCGACCAATAGACTCTTCCCACTTAGCAAATTTCCTCTGAGTAATTGCAGTTCTCTCACATTACATTGTTATTGTTGTGCGGTTCAGATCTAATGTACTGAGATTTTCGTGTTGTTGGTTAGTTTAATTTCCTGGCATCGGACTCCTTGTCCTAGGTTTCGTACATTGTTCTGCTCTTTGATGGTATTCCTCTTTCATGTTTTGAATATTTGATGGAAAACCATCCAGCTACAACATCCACAAAATAAAAAGGTTGAAGACCTAGAGATCTAATCAGGAGCTGACAAGCAAATTGGGTCAGGCCTTAATCTGTAATAAATTGTACAGACTAGATTAAGATATTTTGGGCCTTGTATTGGACCAAGTAGTGTAGGACATTTGGGCCTTGTATTTAGGCCAAGTAGTGTGGGGTTTTGGGGTTGTACTTGGACCCTGAGTAGATTAGGGTTAGAGTAGTCTTGCTAGAGTTTCAATTGGACTCACTTAAACCAAGAGAAACCATAGAATGTCCACCATCTAGAAGGGAGCACATACTTTCCTCATTTTGAGCATATTGCTCAAATGCGGGAAGCATGAGTGGACAAGTGTCACTTGATCCACTTTATAACCTAGAATCAAGGGAATTTGAATTCAAATTTCCCTCTTGATACTTCCCTCAATGACCAGCCCCCAAGGCTATATATAGGACTCTCCACGCCTTTGTAAATTGACTTTTGAATTAGTAATGAAATGTTGTCCAAGTTAGCACTCTACTTGTTCTTGAGTCACCTTAGGAGAGCCTCCTAAACTCGGCTATCCTCGCCCATCCTTCCTAGAGGAGTTGGCCTCACCTCTCCTGTAGAATCCTTCTCCTTATTCCAATTCTTCCACCGAAATCTCTCCTCCTTCCAAGCTTCTGCAACCATCTTTCCATCTCCAAGCATTTGAATATCAATGTGGGAAGAAGGTTATTAGTATTTGTGGCTTTTTTTTGTCTCTATCAGTCTCTACCCTTTTGGTAGTCATGCCAATATCATTAGCACTCCTTTGTCTCATACTCCACACCTCATTCTTTGTAGACAAATTTTGTGTCAATCCACTTGGTTTGACTAAGTTGGTTATTTTTTTTTACCGAATAACTTTTACCTTAAAAGCAATTTTAGGTTTGTAAAAATGTTAGGATTCAATTGCAAGGTATGACTTAAGAGTTCCACACTAAAATATGGGATTCCAGTATGCATTTTCTAAAGTTTATGGCTCTCCAACTAAAACAACTATCTTGTGGTATTGTTCCTCCAAGGTTCTTTAATAAAAAAAACATATAAGACGAAGTAGCAAACAGACAATTATTTTTTTGAAGTATTTACCTTTAGTTTTAATTTAAAGTGGCTGCTAAATTTAAAAAGAAGAAAAAGATAGACCAAACATTGTTTTCGGCTCATGTATATATAGTCTCTTTGCCACTTGACATATAACTTAGAGAACATGTAACTTAGTAAACATGTAACCATGTCCTTACTATACTAATTTACAAGATTAGCAGTGTAGACGGTGTTGTGTTTACCTTATTTAGTGTCCCTTGATTAGATTTGTTCATCTCTCGTGGCAACCCTTTTCTTACCTTTTTTACATTCTTACAAAGTTGTGAAGTAGTAACTTATTGAATTATTTGCATGTTCTGGAATATCAGGTGTTGCATTAGTCTTGTGCCAATCAAATCCTGTACTTAATGATGGTCATAGTAAAAATGAAGCAGTCATTGAAGGAGTTCGCAAACAGTTTATAGAGAAAGTTGTTGCTGATCACGAAGAAGAGGGTGATGATTACTCTAGTGATTAATAGTGTTTTTTTTTCTTGTCTTTGTGTGGTGTTGTGTTGTTTTCTTTGGAGGAGTGTGTTTTTCCAACTATCTTTTGGTCTCACTTTTAGAATTTTGCCTAAAAATATACACTAGTTGTAATGTTAAACTATCTTTGTTGTATAGTCTAGTTTCATTCCAAGTAATGAGAGTAATGAGATGATTTTGTCAGCACTACGTGTATCAAACTGATTTACTTTTTTGTAAACGTATGAGAAGTTATGGACGACTCAATGTATCTAAGATCTGTTGAATTGAACATCAAAACCTCGAAATTAGTTTACATTTCAAAACAATTACGTATAAATCATGCTTACTGGTTAAAAAAAAATTCATTGATAAGTTTATAATTAAAATTAAACACGTTTTTATTTCTGAAATAATTATTCATTTTTTTGCCTTTATAATCCTTAAATTTTGATCCTATATTTTTCTTTCAATTTTGACCCTTGACAGTCTGTTTTAAATCATGTAAATTTTTTTTTTTTAGAATTTATAAAAAAAAAATCAACTTGAGTTAGTCCCTTAAAAGTAAATAATATAATTAGTACAAGGAAAAAAATGATTATTCAAGAGGGATTAAAATAAAAATAACAAGGACAAAAACTATACTCAAGCCAAGAAATTAAGGGGGAAAATCTAAACTAAATATTATATTGTAGTTATCTCAAAACCTCACCTCAAAAATTGCCTATAATGTTTTATAAATAAAATTAATATATAAACTACATCAAGATACTTATACATAAGATATGTTTATATTTCAAGGACATAAATATTATTCTCCACTAAGAATAGAAAAAGATTCCAAAAGAATAAAGTGGAGATGCAGTGAAAAAATACCAATGAAAATCACTACAGTTAATTAACAATGGGAAAAAATAGAGCAATTTAAGTAGCAGTGTTTAACAGTGAAGGAAATCGCTGAGGACCAAAATGCTGATTATTCTAAACTTATCACTGAAAAGGATGCAAGAAACGGCTATGATGTGAATCAATCATGCTCTTAAACCATGATGCTCTTTACCAACTGTAAAAATTTCAAAAACAATTCAATATGACATATTATAGGATTTGGATCCATGCAAACAGAGACAGAAGATGGTTTTTCCATTTAAATGATAATCAGTTCCTCCAGCAAAACTATCTTCATGCAGTTTCTTCTTCCTGCGCTTCTCTATTTTTTCTCTTCTTTCCTTCAGCATTCTGTTGTTGCTGCTCAACTTTCTTCTGTGCTCGAACCATGGCACGCCTTGCTCGTGGCCTCATTTCCCGTACACTTCTCGGAGGCATCACATAAGGTTCGAGTGGACGATCACCAAATGGGTGCTCACTGCCAGGAAAAATCCTTAATTTTCGATCCCTGTCCTGCATCCATTAACAATAATGCAAGTAAATGCAACTTAGAAGATCAGTTCTTCAGTATTATATGGAAAAAATGAAGTAAAAACAATTAAAAAATACAAGCTATTAAGAAAACTATGCTTTAGCAAAAGATACTTGATACTTCATTTCCTCATTTCCTAACATTTATGACAATGACCTGATGATTTTATATACACTGATAACTCCGTTGGTCAATCCTAGTCTCTCTTTCAGAAACCATGTGTTAATAAATTACTTAAAGCAATGTTATTGGATTAAATGATAACTAGAAGGAACAATTCATGAAGTAGACAATAGGAGGTTTGGCACCTGCTGCAACTAGTAGATCGAACTTCAAAAGACAACAAAAATGGTCATGGGTTCAAAGCTTTTTTATGCACTTTCATTGGTAAATCTGTAAATACCATTGCAAAGCCATCTACAAGGCTTGTGACATGCCCTAATCTTAAGGGGAAACCTTCCCCTTTAGAAAAACCTTTCTAATTACCCTGTCAAAAAGAAAAAGGAAAAAAATCATTCAAAGGAAAGGAGAATTTAATCCTCTTTTTCTTCACATTTTGTAAGGTTTACAGGTGCAAGTTTCGTTGAAGTTTTCTGAGAAACTATGATCACTTGCTCCTGTTTGGTTGACACAGATGATTAAAATGAACTCAGTTCGTAATTTACAGGAAAT
>Ga0123342_1006523_pt1 | contig 16112 bp, 6 predicted proteins | sample Turbeawhitnodule_FD_89960 | JGI IMG/M metagenome (GOLD analysis project Ga0123342, IMG submission 89960) | Root nodule microbial communities of legume samples collected from Mexico - Turtle bean Mexico white nodule | ecosystem: Host-associated > Plants > Roots > Nodule | place: Mexico: Nepantla... | reverse complement strand
TATATATATATATATATATATATATATATATATATATATATATATATATATATATATATATAATTGCTATAGATGAAAGACAGATTGAATAAAACAGTAAATATTAAAGGAATCTCTTGGAAAAAGATGGATAATACATTATTTATTCACCTTTAAAAGTTTTCCCATAACATATTAGTTTAATATATGTATATATAACATTTTCTTTTCTTTTCAAAAACCTTTGTACGTAGTCACAAATACTAATATTATGTATGGTATAAAAAATATCTTCAATTAGTCACATTATTTGATTAGGAAATATGAATAAAAATCTTATTTTTATTAAGATTAAATTGATACAAATTGTTAAATTGATCACTTATTATTATATAAAAATTATAATAAATAGTTAAAGCAAACTCTAGTATAATAATTTAAATGTCATGATGATTTGAATATGATTTGACTTAATAATTATTAGTATCATAACCTTACAATACATATAAAAAAATATCATAAAACATTTTATATATATATATATATATATATATTAATTTTATTGCATTACTAACACATCACTCACAATAAAATAAAATTGAACAACTCAAGATACAATAATCTTCAACCATATTTCCTAATGAAATATTGTAATTGTTCACACTCGACACCTTATAAATGATTCGAATTCAGTGTGTCCCACCAAAAACTAACATTTGATCAATTGTAAATTATTTTGATTCTTAAACATTGGCTTGATGGCATTTCGATAGTTCTTTATAGAAACACCACCACCATAATAGTGCAAGAACATCCGTCAATTTCTTACCACCCAATTATGATTTTATGTGATTTAGACTATTAGTGAAATAAGTGAATATTCTTTTCTTAATGAGTTCTCGCCACATACCCACAAAGTGCAATACACACATAAGGGACAACATTTTTTTTATCAGCAAAAAAATAAAAATAAAAATAATAGAGGTAATCAGGGATACCTCAACCCTTATACAAAAAGACATAACTAAGTTTCCTAACAAGAACGCTTAGGAGACAAAGCTTCTAAATCAAACTAAAGAGCATATTTCTACAAAAGCTTACTCTAGCATCTAAATAATCATCTACCCACAAACATGGAGCTGCAAAACACACAATATCTCCACCAATACCAAACCCCTACAAACCCATGCACCTAATTTTTTTTAATAGATTTCATGCAAACCAGCGGGTTAAGGCATCAATCAGTGTAAGAAAAACATGCTAAATGTACCTTCAAAGTTATCCATGATCATACCTTCAATTGCACCATTGTAAAGACTTCAATGTGGTCTATCCTACCACTTTTAAAGATCTTATCATATGCTTCCACAATTCTCATACAACTGCTATCTACACACATCCCCATATCTGTTTCATTGACATCCATCATCTTAAACTGTGAAAAATGCGTTTTTGGCTCCCAATGATCTGTCGATGCCAAACCCACCCACTCATAACACTTAGACCAAATGAGCCAAGCAACTCTATAGGTACAAAAAAAGGTGTGACGTTGTTTCCTCTTCCTTCCCACACATCCTACAAATGTTTCTTACCATACTTATCTCCCTTCTCTCCAAATTCTCTTTAGACACAATCTTATCTTCCAAAACCCTCCAAGTTGTGATTTGAGCTGATGGTTGTGCCTTAATCCTTTAAAATCTCTCATACATAGCTACGCCATCCCGTGAACTTTATCTTTTAGAATTTTGTATGTAGATTTGACTGTAAACTCTTTTGTATCACTTTCTTTCCAAGCCCACTAATTCTCCTTGTCTACATTGATGCACTTTCCTTCTGTAAGCAATTCCAGTTGTTGCTCCTGATTTCTTTCTCACTCAAACAAATTTCTTCTCCATCTTATCTTCCAGGACCACTCAAGGTTGTACACAAGGGATAACATGCATACCTATAAAGAAAATAATATATATATATATATATATATATATATATATATATATATATATAACTATGAGTTTAACATTTATACTATGCTTAAATCCCTAAAAACCATCAATTATATTGATAATAATTTCTATAGTATACATTAATTTCATACACTTTGCATTACATCCCCTCGTACAAAGATACACGTACACTACAAGAAAATCATGAAATAGAAAATAATTTTAGAAACAAAAAATAATTAGTTGTTAAAGTGACTAAATTAAAGACCATTTTAAAAACTAAAAACATTTTGGTTTTTAAATTAGTTTCTATTATTGTTAAATAGTTTCTAAATTTGTATCTAATTAGTTATCAAGGTTTTAACTACCAATTATTTTGAATCGCAAAAACCTTGGTTGCTAATTAGATACCATTTTAGAAACCATTTAACAATAATATAAACTAATTTAGAAACCAGAAATATTTTTAGTTTCAAAAATAGTCTCTAATTTAGTCACTATAACAACTAATTATTTTTTGTCTATAAAATTGGTTTCTAATTCATGATTTTCTTGTAGTGATATATGCTCCACATGATTAATTCAACAATAACACTTCTCACATATTTAAACAACCATTCCATTAATTGAATGTTAATATTAACTTTTCTTGATAATATGCCTGGTGGAAATTCTACCTATTTCCACTTCTAGGACTCCAAATAAGTCTTTAAGAATAAAACTCAATATTATATTTTGATAAGTCAATACAATACTATTACTATAAGAAAATCATTAAATAGTAAATAAATTTAGAGACAAAAAATAATTAGTCACTATATTGACTAAATTAGATACTATTTTAGAGACTAAAAAATTATTGGTATATAAAGTGGTTTCTATTACTAATGAATTTTTTTAAAATGGTTTCTAAATTGGTATCTAAAGTAGCTAAGCTAATAATATCTTAGATTCTAAATTAGTCTCTACAAGACTAACAAAGACTAATTTAGAATATAAGATAGTTAACACTACACGAAAATCATGAAACAGAAACCAATTTTTAGAAACCAAAATAATTAGTTGTAATAGTAACTAAATTAGAGACCATTTTAGAAACTAAAAAAAAATTGGTTTCTAAATTAGTTTCTATTATTGTTAAATAGTTTCTAAATTGGTATCTAATTAGCAACCAAGGTTTTAACTACCAATTATTTAATTTCTAAATTTGGTAGCAAAAACCTTGGTTGCTAATTAGATATCAATTTAGAATAACAATACTAGAAACTAATTTAGAAACCAATTTTTTTTTAGTTTCTAAAATGGTTTCTAATTTAGTTACTATTGCAACTAATTATTTTGGTCTCTAAAAATTGGTTTCTATTTCATAATTTTCTTGTAGTGTAATAGCTAAAATCTAGGTAGTTAATGGTTAAATACCAATTTTGAAAACTACTTTATAACTTTTTATTAGTAATATAAACTACTTTATATACTAATAATTTTTTTACTTTATAAAATGGTTTCTAATTTAATCAATATAGTAATTAATATTTTTATTTTTAAAATTTTTTATTTAATGATTTTATTGTAATGTAGTTATTATTTAAAGTTAAGGAAAAGTTCAGAAAAACTGAAGTTCAGTGAGATAAAAAAAAATTAATCCAATAAAGATTAATACCTTTACCCTATTTCTAGACTTTGTATTCTTTTATCCCTCCAAATTTATCTCTAGTAAAATTGTGTGTCTTAAACATAAATATAGAAACCACATATTATCATGCTTTGGGAAAAAAAATATTCAATTACTTGGCTATCTCACAAATTTTAATTAATCTGTTATACTTTAATTAATTTCAAACAATTTTTGGATTTTTTCCAGTTCATATAATTTTTAAAGTGAAACGAGATAATATAAATGACTATTTTATTATTTTAATTGCTTTATAACAAAGAAATAGTATGGCAATAGACAGGGTAATATTATAGCCATTTGCTTAGCCGGGTTTTAAAAAAAATCATATCTATTTCTATATAGGTGCAGGTAGCAATTTTAATTCCTACTCTTATACCTGTTATATATACATACATATATATAGTGATAAAGAATGTTGTTTTATTTTATTATTTAGATTATTTTATTTTATAGTTTGATTATTTTAATCATTTCATTATTTATGACATTTATTTCATCATCATGGTGTTTTATTTTAAGATTCGATATTGTTAAATGATATATTTTTTTATAAATAGTTTTCACATTACATTATAATCTTATGTTGAAGAGAAGTGGTAGTTGATTTTTATATGCACATATCTTACTTAAGGTAATATTATATTCAAACTTTCACTTTAGAATTTATCTGAATAATTTCAAAAATCTTGTTAGCTTGATGCATGATTTATTTTGGTCCAATGTAACTCTATGTTACATTATTGAGTTAAGTAATTATATTTAGAGTAAAGTGAAGTAAAGAAACCTATTAATTAATCATTGTAAAATTTCTCTAACTTACGAATATGAACATATATCGTTCAACCAAGGAATATCTCACATGAATTGAGATTTTTTTTTTCTTTTTAAGTAACTTACCTTACTTATTTATGATTATGTTATTATAATAATTGTTTTTTACACAAAACATATATGACTATGTGGATAAGGAACAATCTCATAACAAAACACTGCACGTTACAATAAAATCATAATTATTAAATAAATAAATAATTAGTTATTATATTGACTAAATTAGATATTCTTTTAGACACTATAAAAATTATTAATTATTCTCGTCGGTTGACCTTGGTTGGACTGGATGGAGAGCTCCGTTTCTGGTCTATCTCCTCTTGGTGCACTGGAACAACACTCCACTGGGACAGATAGGCTCTACTGTTGATCACACTTCGAAGATAAAGTCAATAAGAGCATACAAAATAAGTAATTAGTTTCAGTCTCAAGTATTCAGAAAAAACGTACATTTTCCGAGGGTCTCAAACCCCTTTTATATTATCCCTTTAACAACTTTCACTCATAAGAATATAATCTCAACTGAAAGCATATAATATATAATAGAAAGATATTATGTCTACGGGCACCTTTACTCGTGCACCTTCTTACTACTTAATTAACAACTTTATTAACATATATATTCAATTAACAACTTATATATTCATTAATATATATTTAACTAACAGGCTTATATTCACATATATATTTAACTAACGTATGCATTATATTAGTACACGACCAAACTTAATAAATTATGTTTTTTTAATTATTTTTTACCGAGCTTACCATTAAAATTGGGTCGAGCCCATGACCCGCCTTTTGGGCCCAAAGCCGAGCTGACCATAGCCAAATGCTTGGACGGAAGTCCCGAGCATTCCTGTCAAGTACATTAGTAACTAAAGTAATTTTTATTATTAATAAAAATTATAAAATAGTTTTTAAATTGATATCTAATTAACTACTATGGTTAGTAGTTAAAACAATAATACCTACCATAGTTGATAGTTTAATTATATATCAATTTAGAAACTACTTTATAAATTTTATTAATAATAAAAACTACTTTAAATACCAATAATTCTTTTAATCTTTACAATAATATATAATTTAATGAACATAGTAATTAATTATATATTTCTGTCTTTAAATTTAAGTTATAATTAATGATTTTTTAATGTAATAAGATATGAGCTCATAATTATTATGATTGGCAAAGTTTTGTATATAATAAAAATGATGGGATATGAAAAAGAAAAAAAAAAACTAGTGTGGAATATTAATGAGAAGATTAGAATAAGAGCGTTTCACATTGAAATGAAGAAGTGGTGGATGTGAAATTATGGGGTTAAAAAGTATTTGTTTTGTACTTGTCCATAAACTTTAGGAGCCAAGCATGTGCAAGAAGAGAAAAGGTGAAAGGCATGGTGAGGAAATTGAGGTACGAAATAAAAAATTGGAGACAAGAATGGTAAGAAGTGGAAGATTAAACGGTTGATGTTGGAGAGCAGGAAAAGGTAGAAGGAGAGTGTGTTGTAAACAAAGATATGTTTATATATTTAGAAAAATGGTACGAATGAAAAGGGTTGTGTTTTATGGGATTTTGCAGAGTTACTTTGTTAAAAGCATTGGCTAGGAGGATATGGTTCTTCATTTTCCAACCACTGGAGGTGCTCCTAAGATACACACAACAACCCTTCTCCTCCTCCTATCTTATTTCTTCCCCTTTCTTCTTGCTTTCTTTCACCTACACATTATTCCATATATATACACATACATTTTGTGTGTGGATCACTTAGCTTTATTTCAGATGCAAGACAAAATTGTGCTACATCAAAATTGGATGAAAAATAAAATGAAAATTAAAGGGATTTGATTGAAAATTTTTTTTTTTATAAGGAATAAAAGATAGGTAAAAAATAACACTACAAGAAAATCACTAAATAAAAACTAATTTTAGAGTTTAAAATAATTAGTTATTATTTGACTAAACTAGAGACCATTTTATAAACTAAAAAAATTATTGGTATCTAGAGTAGTTTTTGTAATTAATAAAAATTTATAAAATAATTTATAAATTGATATCTAACTATTAGCTAATAAAATTTTAGCTACTTGCTATTTTATATTCTAAATAACTAAATTAGTTTCTAAAGACCAATTTAGAATCTAAAATATTAGTAAGTAAAATCTTGGTGGTTAATTTAGATATCAATTTAGAAATCATTTTATAAATTTTTATTAATAATGGAAACCGCTTTAGATACCAATAAATTTTTAACCTCTAAAATAGTACTAATTTAGTTAATATAGTGTCTAATTATTTTTTTCTCTAAATTTGGTTGTTATTTAATGATTTTTTTTGTAGTGTAATAATAATAATACCATTTCATGTATTTCTTGTAATGTTTTGTTTTTTTAAATGAAAATAATATAATATAGTTATTTATTTGTCTTAATTTAATTATTTAATTAAGTTAGTGAATAAAATATAGTTGTAATGCTAGAGAAAGAAAGAAAAAAGTTATGTGATTAAAATATAGTTGTAGTGCCAAGTTCTAATTTTTATATAAATAGGGTTTATGTCTTTACCCTTATCATTTAGTTATTTTTCAATTTCTTTTGCATGAGATAAACCTTAAGGGAGATCACGCCTATGGAGAGTGACTATTGAATTAATGATTTACTTATCAAGGTTAATATAACTTTAGATATCACTTTTACAACCACCAAAGTTTAGTAAAGGAATAATTGGAAATAATAAACATAAGATCTCTAACTTATAATATAGGGTGGTGATTTTACAAGTGAAATTTATGTGTAAACGTTTACAAATGTATATCTTCAGATGTGTAATGAAATTTTTTCCTTATGAATAAAATGTTGCGCCATATATAAGAATGTGTGCTTTGTGTGAGTGCATGTGAGTTATAATAAATCTTTGTGATTATTTTGAATGTGTTTGCAAGTGACTTGTATTGTGATAAATTATTTTTAGTTTTTTTATCAACAAAGAATAAATAAAATAAAATGAGATATTTCATAGGCGTTCAAACTCTTATATAGACACTTTAGGGTGTCCTAACCCTTATATAAACATTTCAAAGATGTCTCAATCCTTATACAAATTATTCTTAGTTAATTGAGATATATATGGGTTATCCATGTGTGTTGTGATGTGAGTTTCATTCATTCATATATTATTTTTTTATATAGATGTGAGTTTTTATAGGAAAGTCTTTAAAATATTCTACCTTATTCTTGACACTTTTATACGAGTGAGATAAAGAATTATCATGACTAACTATATTTCTATCAACTCTTGATTAATTACATTTTAATTTAGAAACCATTGCGATAGTCTTATTTTAGTATGATGGTCAACTTATTTTATATGTAAGTAGTTAATGATATGATACTACATATACTTACATATGAAAATACTAATGCATTTTAACAAATTAAGTAAGTTTATAATAATTGAGAATGTATTATCGTATATGAAGTTTGCAATTTTTTTAAACTGAATGTCCAAGTTAAACAAGTATAGAAATAAATTAAAAATGATGAAAACATTATATTTAAATTCTGAGACGCTATTAAGTGCATATCAGAATAAAAATCATTATTCATTTACTTTATTTTCAATTCTTATAAAAGTAATATGTGTCGTGTTCATTTTCTACAATGTCAATATTTTAATTTTAAATTTATTAAAATAATATCATTAAGATTAATCATCTAATTTGAAGTATTTTTCGATTTGAAGTTTAAAATTTTATTATAATTTATTTTTAAAAAACATTTTATAAACTGACATTAATTTATAGTTGAAACTATATAAAATATACTGAAACAATAACTATTTTTATTATTAAAAAATTGTAAAGATATTATCCAATAAAAAATATTTTATTCGAAACTTTTACAGTAAATGACCTAACAATAATTTTTGTATACTTTTTAATAATAAAAAAGTATACTAACATGGTTTTCTTTTCGGCTATGCATAATAATGAAAAAAATACTTTAACTACACAATCTCATAATTGAAAAATCATTTGGTTGAGTTCATTCGAAACCTTCTCTCAGGTGATATCCACTTTACGAGTGGTTTTAAATCAAACGTTATCTTCTAGCTTATTTATTTTTTGTCCATACATTCCTTCTTTTATTTTCAAATAGATGTTAATACGTTGACAATACTGAATCATATTACAGTTAAAAAAGAAATAATATTTTATTAAAATATAAATTTTATGTAAAAAGAAAGAACAAATTTAAAATTATATTATAAAATATCAAAATTATAAACAATTATACAATATCAGAATTGTAAAGAGAAATTTTGAGTCTAAAGATTTACATAAAATTAAATAGGCACCCCAAGTGGAAGTGTGGTATATATATTATATTTATTATACCGACAAGGATTGACATAAATCACCAACTAAAAAGTTGATGAGTTCATGACCCTGTAATCAGCTTTTTCTTATTAAAAGCCTCGTCCAAGGATGTTTATCATTCCAAGAGTAATAACTTCTTAACTCTTTTTTCTGAAATCAAAATTACCCTTTTTGGTAAACAAAGAGTTACCTTGTAAATTGAATAACTAATAAAAGCACACATATTTTTCTGGTCCAAAACTAGAATAAACATTCTTTGGGACTCTAATGGTAAAAAATGAAGAAATAATATTCGATATTTTTTTGGTGTGAAGTGGATGAAATTGGTATAAAAAAATGATTATTACTATGAGCATTTGAATGTTTAAAGAGGTGTAATAATAAAATGTGAAGTGTTGAAAGGGAAACAAATTATGTTGCATGGTAGATGGTTGAGAGAAGATAAAAAACAATATAATGCTAACTTTAGTGAGACAGAGATCTTTTGATGTTGGAAAAGTTTTTGTGGCATTATAATAGAGAAGATGACAAGTTGAGGGAAGAGGGTTGTGGGCCAGAGATAGCTGTTACTTTTTCCACGTAAAGAATAGCCATGAGTTTTCTTTATCCAAAGTTTGGCTGCAAATGCATGAATTGTGCTACCTATCTTTTTCTAGTCATCAATCATATGTAATGCTCATGTTGTCACTTATTAAACAACCTCAAATTCACTTCGATACATGCACGAAGGACATGTGATGAAATAACTCTGTATGTAATGTAGATCTGTCTATTCACCTTATAAGGTCCGAAACTCCGAATCTATTACTTCATCTTAGGATTGTTTTGCCACAAAATGAGACAAATTATCAACCCACCATTTTAGGTTTCCCCCACTTTTCTACATCTAAATCCAACACTTTTTCTTCTCTTCAACATTGTTTGTAACTTTTCCATATTTAATAAATACTGTTTTAACTTTAAATATATTCAGATAACATTATTAAACTAAGATATTCAAACCATGAGTTCAGGAAACTATAACTTCATTAATTTAGATTTGTAAATACTCTTACTATGTAATTCGTTTTACATTTATCATATAACTTCTAACTAATCTCGTAAAAAAAATTGTTTTAATCAACTAGTTTTGTTGAATAGATACTAATATAAATAAAGAGAGAAGGTACATGTGAAAATTAGTAAAATTAGGTGACGAACGCGTCAATTCGAGGACATGGCCAACTTTAGCCAACTTGCTGTGGTTGGCTCCGCTTTGGAACAACACGTAAGATTACAATTTAACAAAATTATATATATATATAGTCTAAAGAATGTATAATAACTTTTACATAATTATTAGAGAAAAATAGTGTATGTACACTATGTGTATATACAATATTGTTATTGATACATATAAATGAATGGATGAAAAAAAAAATTAAACACAATAGTTAATAAATAGTTTTAATATAGAGAACATAATCAATACCTTAAAAATAAATTATATGAGGACATTTTGGTAACTTTAATTCTCCCAACAAAAGGAGAATACACGTATACAGTCTAACATTAAGAAAATTTAAATGATTAAACAATTTTAGTGCTTAATAAAATTTTATACACTACAATAAAATTATTAAATAAAAATTAATTTTAAATATAAAAAAATAATTAGTTGTTATATAGATTAAATTAGAAATTATTTTTAATTTTTTTTAAATTAGTTTTTATTACTATTAAATAGTTTCAAAATTTTTATCAAAATTTTTATTATCAAATTTAAAATCTAAATAATTAGTATTTAAAATTTTGATAACTAATTAAATATCAATTTAAATACTATTTAACAATAATAAAAATTAATTTAAAAAAAAATCTTTAATTTACCTAATATAATTATTAGTTTTTTTTTAAATTAATTTTTATTTAATAATTTTCTTATAGTAATATAATTTTTAATCGGAAATGTAAATTCATAATTAATTATTTTTAATAGGAAATTTAATAAATGAGAGGGGTCTTGCAAATTGAAGAACATCAAATGTGTATTTATTTATTTATTTCTGTAAAAAGGACATAGTACCTAAACGAAAGTGGGCATTGACATGACCAATTCCAACTGTGAAGGGTTTTACTTGAGCATTAGAGAATTCTGAATTGGATAGTGGTGAAATTGATCCGTGACATGTTCAATCAAAATAATTGCCAAAGCCAATGGTTATGATGCAAAGCCTTTTCAAACCCCTATATATATCAATTGCCAGCAATGCATCCGAATATATACCATCATTCATATAACAAAATATAAATCATTTACAACTTTTTACCATAACTCATGTGCTCAGATATATATTCCACCTATATCGTAACCTAAATCAATTCTTAAGGAATCAATCATTAATCTTTTGTATTTTGTATGATCTAATTAATCTAATAAAAAATATAAAATTTTATTTTAATAGTATTTATTATCCTAATCCAAATCTAAAACCAATAATTTATTATGACTTATAAATATATATTAATATGTATAATTAAATAATATTTATTATTTTCATATATTACATCCTGAATTTTAACTTAAGTAACCATATATTTTACAAGTATCTAGTTCTCATAATCAAAGACAAAATCGACTATTCTCTAAATGGCAAATCGACTATTCTCTATCTCAATTAAGTCAATGAGTGATCATTCAGGTCTATAATCTAGAACAGTAACTTTCATTGCACTTATAAGGAGTGTTGTTCTAAGGCATGTCTAAGTGACAAAGCCTACATCATAATTTGTGTTTAAGGAAAAAAAAACTATTCCCTACCAATATAAAATAATTTTAAAATTATATGAATTTATAAGACGATTACATGAGAATGTGAATGGTTAGCTCTTTGAGTGAATATATTATAAAGAATTAATAAATAATTAGGAAAATTTAAATATGATGAATCTTGATTCTCAAATCAAAACGTGTAGAAGCTCTAAAACACATATAAGCCAACCAAATAGAAGCTCTAAAACGCGTATTAAAATAGGTAGCATACATAGATGAGGTATAATTAGGTTGGATCTAAGAATTGAGACACATGATGGGAGATATTCTGTATAATTTATATCTGACTAATAATTTGACAACAAAAGAATTGTGTTGGATGACAACTATGCTCTCTGAATAGACAATTATATAAAAAAAAAAAATCTAAAAAACCTCTGTGTCGGTTCCTATTCCAATCAAACATCTACATCTAGCCCTTTACACTTGATTTTTTTTTTCTATTAGATCAAACAAAAACAAAAACGAAAATAAAAGGAAAAAATAACCAATTTTTTTTGCATGTAACTAGAAAATAAAATATTCATTATTCTGTTTTGTCGTTTATATAAATTCCTTAAGCAGATTGTCAAAAAAGTGTTTGGAGCCTTTGAATTATTGTTTGCACTCCTCAAACAAAAGACCCACGTATTATCTTTGAGAAAATAATGAGATGACAAGATTGAAAATTGGATACATCAATAGAAAGAGAAATTGGGAGAAAAAAAACATTATTTTGTGAAAATACATATTATTAAAATGGTTGTATTGATTAATCTAAGGATTTATGTACTATATATTCAATTTTTTATTATGGTCGAAGCATACCTTAAATGTTTCAAGTTATTCATTTTATTTTTGTTGACTTTTTAGTTAATTGTTTAATAGATATTTTACATGATCAATACTCAGTTTTAATGTGTAATATTTTGTAAAACCTATGAAAGTAATTCATATTTCAAATGGACAAGGTAAAAGAAGTTTTTCAATATATTTTTTAACACTATTGATTTTTTGTGTTTATATTTTACAGTGAGAAGCGAAATGAAATTATGGGGTTAGAAGTGTTTGTTTTCGTACTAGTCCACACCGTACTAACTTTACCTGCAAAGCATGTGCAAGAACAAAAGACATGAAACGTATGGTGAAGAAATTTGAACGTACGAAATAAAAAAAATAAAAATGGTGGCAGGAATGTTTTGTGGGCAGTGATAATGGAAAAGGTGGAATGACCTTGTGTTGTTGTGGTAAACAAAGATATATTTATGTAATTAGAAAAATTGTAGGAGTTGCTAATAATGGAAAGGCTTGTTTTTATGGGATTTTGCAAATTTATTTATAGTGTACAATACATAGTTCGATATAAATTTTGTTTTTTTTTTTAAATTTAGTTTGTTTTGGGTTAAAACTTAAACTTAAAATATAGAAAAATAAAATTTAAATATACATGCAATATAATCTTAACATTTCTACAAAAAAGTTTAATAAAAGCAGTCTAATCTAATCTAGAAATGAGCTAAAAAAAAAATAAAGCTAATTCATTATTTATGTTGGAAAAGAAATGTCGTTTATTGTTCACTTATTTGTTGGATGTCATCTTGAGACAATGTAGATTGATCATTAAGGATATGAAACATCTAACTTACGTTATTATGCAATAGTCATAGAAAATATTGAAATACATTACCTCTATCCAGGAGTTAGTAATACTCGTACAAGTGATGACTCTAATCTAATATATGATGTAGCACATTCGAACAAATTAATTTGCGTATTAAACTAAAAAAAGAAACAAGTGACAAAATAAGAAACAAGTGTAATTACATTTTAACTTGTATATCTATCCATAAAATATATTTTGGAAAACTCTTTTATATGAAAAATACACATTATCTGTTTTTCGAAGGTTTCCAAATAGTATACTCTTCTTATAAAAATTTTCCAATATAAATTTAAACTTAATTCTGATTGCATAGTTGTATTCGAAAACCATTATAATAAATATGGAAAGGGTTTTTCATTCACAAATCATTGAAGCATATAACATTTGAGATTTTCAGTTTTCTCTGTTACCTTTTTTAAATACGAAAACTTTCCAAAATCATGTAATCATTTATCTTATTTGAAAACAATGTTTTATATGATTTAGGAATATCAAATAAGATTCAAAATATAAGAGTAGTGTAATAAAACATTATTTGAATGTAAGGATTAAGTATGGACACTTCCCTGACATAGTAAACCGTTTAACAGATAAAAGGTAATAAGATCATTTTATATGTGCAAACTTGAGTGATCATTTGATGTTCTCATAAGCTGTCCACTTGGGCTTTTCATGTGCTTTGAGATCGTCTGTCTTGTGATTTCTAAAGGGGTCGCCTAACAAGATCTTCTGATGTACCCATGAGCACTAGGATTGCCTGTCGAGATCTTCTTTAAGATCGTCTGACGAGACCTTCTTGTCGAGATTGTCTGATCCATTTCTGTGAGATCATATGATGCTTCTTTTCTCATTTGAACTATCTACCTGCACAATGTTTTTTGTGTTGTATGTTCTCTTTATAACATATGATCACTTTAGTATATTGAGACCAAGATTAGATCGTCTGATGGTCTTATTACTATACTATCTAACGAATATTTTCACTGTAAGATTGTCTAGTGAGTCTTTCTCATCTTATTCAATAAGATCTTATGACGATATCATCTAAGGGTTGGAGGATCGTCTGATATGTTCAAGATAACACTTGCTTCTGACACATCATACTTTAGAAGCATCTAACGTGTGAAGTGTTCGTCAAGATTTTCTAGATTAGAGTCTTCAGAGATCGTCTTAGACTGTAGAACTTTAACATGTTGACTCTTTGGGAATATATAGATAAACCGTTTGATGTATCTTATTTATCAGTATTGTCTAACACTTACTACAAAACTTGATCGTCTGATAAGCTTAAGCAACTTCAAACGTCTGTTGGGTATTCAACTAAATTTGAACACTTAGTAGCTTCATTACACATCTTAACATACCTTATAGTATTTTTTATCATTAAAACATATAGAATATCGTGTTATGAGACCGTCTGATAGGTGATAGATCGTCTAACTTCTTAACAATTTTTATCTTTAAATCTAGAAAAGTACACAACCTCAACTTGAATAGCAACCCCATTCTTTTGAACTCTATTTTTTTATCAACTTTTCACAAATATCATCTGAAGAACAATATCCAGACGATAATTTAATTTATGAGACAATCAAATTATAATTCTTTCATCTGATGTATCTTGTCAGACCCAACTAACTAATTCCACTTAAAATTTGTATTTCATATGAAAAATCACAATTATTGTACATGTGATTTAAGTTGATTAGTTGAAGGAGACAAACTTTAAAAGATATATTTTCATAAATAGTTTTCAACAAGTTTAGTCTGATTAGATAATCAAACAAGCATGTCCAAGCGCTCATTGTATTCTGAACTCTTTCAATCTAAAAGATCATATCAAATGCAATTTTTGCAACTCATTTGAATCACTTGAATAACCTATTCTCTTGTTTACTTTAACAACATAATTCTTGTGTTTGACCAATCTTCTCAAACACAAATTTTGAAAAACTCGTCTAAATATCCTTTGATAAAAAATATTTTGAAAAATACTCTCACAAAAACTCTCCATCATGGGTTGGTGCAGATAATAATAACATGTAATGTAAATGGGATAAGGTGGAAATAAAACATACACAATGATTTATACTGGTTCATGTGTCGCACATACTACATCTAGTTTTTGGCTAACCAAGTTCAACTAGGCTAACTAATGTTGTGAAGTACATTACAGTATTCATTATTCTCGTAGTCATTCCTAGCTAACCCCTTACATATTATTTCCTCAAGCCACTCCTAGATCAGACCAAGTATTCTTTTCCAGAAAATTACTCCTGGTTAAGATCTGAAGGTTCGCTACTTCAACGATCTACTGATCATTGGGTTTGATCACTAAGGTGGATTGCATCTGACAACAAATACAATGTTTAGGCTTTCTCTCCTAGATAAGATCATTTTGCTCTCTAGGAAGGGTAGTGTAGCCTTTTGCACCAACTAATGGTTAAGTGCATACCATACAGGGTAAATAGCTCGGTTAGAGTTGAAAGGTTCTTTATATTAGGACGATTGATGAAGAAAACAACTTTACTTCTTGTCCCAAGAGATATTCAATATTTATTTTGCATTTACTCTTGAATGAATCTTTTTAGCAGATGAACATTCCCTGCAAACATAGAATAAGCATATGTATATTTATTTAAGTACAATGTTTGCTTAATGTATGCACATCGTTGATAAATGCCTAATTTCAGTAATATTTCATATTAAAATATAGACACTCATGAGTATTAATTGCTAAAATAAATATAAAATAATCCCTAATTTATGAATTTATACCTTTTTACATATTTTATGATCTTTATTTGAATAAGAACATTTTATTCCCAAATTTGGTGTTAATTTC
>Ga0123342_1006522_pt1 | contig 16113 bp, 11 predicted proteins | sample Turbeawhitnodule_FD_89960 | JGI IMG/M metagenome (GOLD analysis project Ga0123342, IMG submission 89960) | Root nodule microbial communities of legume samples collected from Mexico - Turtle bean Mexico white nodule | ecosystem: Host-associated > Plants > Roots > Nodule | place: Mexico: Nepantla... | reverse complement strand
TTCCCACGGCGTCACTCCCTCCATGGTCTTTCCTACCCATGGGTATCGGGGAGCAACACTGTGATTGCCTTGCTTTTGTGACACTCTACCTTGGCGACGCCCTACCTTGGCGACGCCTGCTCTCGGCGACGTCTTATCTTGGCGACGCCCCGCCCCTCACCTAGGCGACGCCTTACATTGACTTTGACCCCGACGTTGGCTTTGACTTTGACTTGTCAACGCCTGGGTACGGGACGATACATTGTTCAAGTACATCTTCTTCAAATATCTCTCATAGTATCTTAGGGTTCAATTATAATGAGTACACAAATATGAACGTAGTTTGGAAACAAAATATTTGAAAGAGAACCAAGATTGAGATACGGGACTAATCAGGAAAGAATATATGTGCATGATAATTTGAAACAAAGAAAGGAAACATTTGATAATTATAAAACAATATCTTGATGCAAATTCTAGATTTGATTTTGTGCAAAGAAAAGAAAATTATAAAAGCGACATCAGAGAAAGAACGGGTGTGGCGTTTTTAGGCATCACGTTTCATAGTTGCACAACACACTCTAAACCTAGTTTTATTTCCTTTTAGTATTTTTCTTTTTTTTCCATCATGGGAGGTTAAAACCTTTTGGTTTGATTCCCTTGTGATTTCCCATTGAATTCTAAGGTCTTGTTCAATAAAGTTTTGTTCTTTAACTTTTTGTAGCAGATTATGTTTTATTTTTTATCTTTTTGGAATTGAGTTTTTGTCAGGGGAATTGTTTTTGAATGCATGTTGAGAACTTCTTTATTTTCTTTAATTAAATTTGTTGTTTAGTTTGCTTAGTTCTAATCAATCTCTTGTTCTCTTAGTTACAAGTATATGCTTGGAACTAGTGAAATATTGAATACATCAGTAGACGTTTGTTTTACTAATAAGATTTTGTTGAATTTGATTAACGCTTGCTTGATTAAGTGTGACATCTGTGTGAAAATTAAAGGATAATAATAATAGGGAAACCAATGAGGAATTCATGGTAAATAAACTTGGGAGTCAACCTACGTTCTCTACTATTTTTAATCATCTTTTATATTTTCATGTTGGACAATCACAACCCCTATTTCCTATATTGTTATTGCTAACTTTCATTGTTTACAGATAGCTTTTGAATTTTGTTTACTAGACTTGTTATTAGATTTAGTTGGAAACCACTTTGAATCATATGTCCACTTTTATACTATCATTTCTCTGGTGTTAAAGAGTTTATCACTATGTTAGACATTATGCTAGAATCTTTTTAATTTGACTGCTAAACAACAACCATCAATCATCACTTTTCCTTCGAGGGTGGGGAACTTCATCTTTAAATGCACTGAGGAGTTGATCCTAATTAGTTCAAGGATGGTCGCCTGAGAATTAAATTGTACAAAGAAGGGTATTCACCATGACATCCTTCACTATAATAGTCCTCTCCAAGGAGTCGTCCGAGAAAGTTGTTCGAAGTTGGGTATGACCTCAGACTTCAACTTACTCGCCCAAGAACCCCACTAAAACTCCATAAAAGGTTTGAACTGGTCTTGTGGAATTTTAAGTTCTACGAACATGTCGCATAACATGACATTTGTCGACTTCCTTGGTCTATCAAGACACGATGGACGTTGTTTCCCATCATGATGATCGAGAGAACAATAAGGTCATCCTCGAGTGGTGCGACATCATCAACATTAGAGAAGCTAATCACTAGTGTTTGTCCAATCGTGAGGGAAAGAACAACACAAGCATACTTTTTTCGACTTAAAGAGTGACTGGCAAGGGAGGGCTCAAGATAGATTCTAATGGGTGAGCATGTTCTTCATAATGTCGCAAAAAGTCCTCCTTTGCCAATTTGTAAAGCTGGGTGGTCAGAGCATAACAACTTTTAGTGTCGTATCCGTGAGCTTGGTGGAAGTGTCAACGAACATCTTGCATCGAACAAATTTGTATCCCTCTGAGATTAACATTTGGCTAAAAAAAAAGCCTTTAGGTGGGCTTCTGGATACCCTGATCCTAAGAAAGGTGTAATTTTGAGGATCATGTAATGGGGAGGAATCGAATTGTCCATGATCACCTGTGAGAAAGATTGTTGTGGATCCACTTGAGTATTTATTTCCCTACGAGTTAGCATGGACCACCATAGTTCTTCATATTGGTCTGTAGTAGCTCCTCATGCGCCCGTATTGCTTCTTCCATGAGATGTCGTGACTCCTCCTCTTCCTCACGCAGTTGTTCATGCTCCACATGTGGGCTTCTTCTACTCATCACTTTACTTTTGCATTCTTCCGTTACAATTCATCATAAATGGTATCTAGGATTTGTTGCAAGGTTGGAATTTTGCTCTATTCTCCCTCTGATTGACCCTATGGTTGTGGGTTGTTCTTAGTTGCTAGGTGGTAAAGAACTTCATATGAAAACAATCCCTTCCTAGATCAGTAGTTAATGTGAGTGTAGTTGTTAATTTAAAAAAAGTCCTCCTTTTTTTTCTTTCAATGTTGTTGCTTTTATAGCTATTTGTACCCTAAATAATTTTTTAATAACAATAAAAATGAATAGCTAAATTTTAGGGATAAGTTGTGAATCTCAATAGTTACGTTCTTACTCCCATGAATATCATCAAGATTGAGTGAGGTCTTTCGAGGACAATTTACCGGATCTTATCGATTCACTTAATTCATCCATAGTCTATTGGAATAGAACATAACACCCATGGAACGACAAATCTGGCTTAGACCATGTCTAATGACTAATTCCCAAAGTCCCAGACAGTACAACCTTTTTTTCATTTCAATTCTTCAATCTCATATCACCTTAATAGGATGACAATAAAACAGGTTGGGTGCGGGTTTAACTATACACATCTTCATTTTCGAAGTGAATATTCATACTTATCCCTGTGTTCATCCTCATCAAATATTAAATTTGTGTAACATCTTTGTTCCTATCAAATAGAGTATACTTATAATGCCCTCCAAAATTTTGGCACCTAACACAACACAATGGGAAAAACGCACAACAGCAAAGGAGAGAGAGTGTATCTCATTATATAAGGAGGTTATGTAATAAAGGAGATTATTAAAATGTTAGTCCAGCTTCTATGTCCCAAATATTAATTAAATATTTTTTACAAAAATAATAACATAGTATAATACTACCAAAGATTCAATATACAAAAATACATTTTATTTTCTTCTATGTTATATCACAAAAGAAATTTGCATAAATATAAAATAATTATAAAAATAGTAAATAAACAATTACAGATAACTAAAATTTCATGAATACAATATTCATTGTTTTTTGCAAATGTTGGAAAGAAAAATACTTTAGATTTATCAAATTTGATAGATATAAAATGAATCAATAAAACAAAACGAAGAACTAAATAGTAAAAGGAAAATAACGGTTTCCATGAATAAATACTCAAAATAGAAAACATCCTCATATAACAAAAAAAAAACAAAATCAAATGGGTATCCTAAAAATGATTTGATTTATTTTAGTTTTTATAGTAAGGACCAAAAATCAGTTCAATTTAAGTTTGTTGAAAAGTTCCATATGATTTCAAATTTTTTAAAACAATTCAATCTAGTTTCTTCTATTAAATAACTTTCATTAGAAAAGATTTACCTAAACGATTCTAGTATTTTACATTAAATTATGTTCTCACATATTGAATCGTTTTAAACAAAATTAAAACTACCAGATCAAATTGTTTTTAAAAAGTTGAAATTATATTGAATTTTTTAAAATAAAACAATTTTAAGTGAATTTAGTAGATACCAAAGTATAACAAATACAAGAGAAAATAAAAAACTACATATAAAGAAAATAACAAAATCCAAAAATAAATAGGATAAGGAACCTATTAAACTAACAATGTTTTAGTAATTTAAAACAAACAAATATATAAAGACAAAATTGATCTTTCAAATTACAACCTTAATTTAAAAAAATTAAATATTACTCATACATGCATGACAATTTTATCCATCTTGGGATAAAAGCCAATAATACTCACATGTAAGTTTATTTGTCGTCATTACACGCTATTTTGAAAACATCTCGTTTTTTCAATTTTAAGTTGATTAAATTTTAATTTATTAAATGTTTTTTTTATTATGCTTAAATGAATAAATTAGATTCGTAGTTGAATTACAACAAGCTAAATAATATAACAAAAACTAATGGTTAAAAATTTAGGCTTTCTAAAATATAAAGACAATATCTGTTTTAAAATAAAGACTAAAATTGAAAAAAAAAATTATATTTAAATCTATTATTTTGTTAAAAATTAATGCCCCACCAAATTATATAATCAAAGATTAGCATTGATTCTACCTTAACATTTTCATGTTTAGATTTTATTCTCCCTCAAATTTTCTCCTCATAGTATTTAATACTTTCCTTATTTAGTCCATCCTACATCAAAGAGTGTATAGTTTGAAAACTCTTATATTCTAGGATTATTATTTTAATTACAAAGGAAAAATAATCATATTTGGTAAGAAAAGAAACTAAAAGATCAGGTTAACCTTTAACTAAGTGATGTGAATGTCATAGACAATAGAGCAAAATAGGAACATCTGTAGTTTTCCCTATGCTTTGCAATCATCACCAACCACATGCAACACCTTTTCCTTCAGTTTCTCTATTATCTGCAGAAAACACAAAAGTGTCATTGTATTGTAGAAACATATTCGGATGTGGTAGGGTTCCATGAATCATACCAAAAGGGAATTATATGCCCATCTTCTGATGGAGCTGGCAGCATTTCTGAGGTGAGAACAGTTTGAGGAATCAAAATTCAAATAATAAGCAGAGTTTTCGTTAGCATCAGCAACCCATATGTGGTTTGTATGGTCCTTTTCCTTTTTTATAAGATTACATAAACCAACCTGCATATAATCAACATACAACTTTCATCAAACTTATCGACACACGTTTTGCAAACTAGACACCTTGAACATGTGACATTGACATTCTATTTGAGGTAAAACTTGGTTCGTTCAAATTTTATCTAAACCTATATGTTCATACGCTACAATATGCTCAGAATAATGAGATAACATTTTTCTGCTGTTATAAAAGCTAAAATGATATTAGTAATAGGTTTAAAGTTAATTGGTGAAAATAAATAGTAACCATATCCATAATGCATCGTAAATACCGTAGATCCTGCAAGGTTGTAGTTGAATAGTGGAAATGATGAATCATGATCAATCAAGGGAGAGCAAAAGCAGATAGCAAGCAAGGAGTTGATTAACTTTTCTGACTGTAAACCATTCATGATGGATCCATCAGTCACAAAAACCCATTGCTTCTTTTGCTGATTTGATGTATAAACTCTTCCCACATGCACAACATATGCAGCAATGTCAAACTCGCTGTGTACATAATGACAAGACAATGTCAAATATTGCCGAGCTATATATTTTTTTAATCAGATAACAGAAAGATACATGTAAGCAGACTAGAGCATCAACACACTTGGAAAGAGGGATGTCACCCAAACTTGATAACGGGGTAGATTTTCTTCTGCGGAAAAATGGCCTACAAATAAAAAAAATAAGGATTCAGAATGTTCCCTACACAGAATATAGCCAAGTAAAAATTCACTTTTCCCCCTTCATGTTATGATTGTTAGATACCTAAACTGTTCTCTTGCATTAGAAGATAAAGGCAACCACTTGGTACAAGATCCTCTAGCATGCAATTGAAGGATATCAAAATCAGAACTTGATGGCATGAGTCCTGCAACGGCATATGCTCCTCCTTCCACCAACTCCAGAAGCTGTGAATTAGTTACACAAAGAAATTGTGTGAAATCAAGTGACCTCCACAAAATAGTAATTACAACAAGGTAATAGAATAAAAAAGAAGGAAAAGTATCAAAATTAGCTTGGCATGCATTAGAAAAACATTTGCATGCAAAGCTAAAACCACAGAATTATTGACTAGTTATTAAGACAAGGGAAATACAGCTAATCCTTGCGGCTCACCAACCTCACCTGCTTCTCAATTGGATTCCAGATTGTTACTATGCCTTCTTTAGGTTTGTCCTGTCGAGTTTTATAAGTTAATCCAACTACTCGTAACTTCATTAATGGCGTGACTTCTCTATGTCCCAAGCCAGCATCTTTCAAAGCTTTTTCTATTGATTTTTCCTTTTCTGACTGTCTGATTGCCTGAAGACGTATATGAAATCATAAATGTCTCTCTGCATATAGACTTCTGGGAAGATAGGAAACATAACCTTACATTTAATTTGGCCTTATACGCAGCAAAAGAACTAAGCTGCTCTGGACTCATATCTGCCATTAGGAATTCAGGTTCTTCTGCTGTCTCAAGCATGTTATAAATCTTAGCACCTTCACTATCACTGTCATAATTAATGTGTGACCTTTCCTTCTGATACTCAGAAATGATGCCATCTACAACAGCAGAGCGTCTGTCCATATAGGTGATCAGTAGTGCAGAAAAACAAAATTCACATTATGGCTCTAAAAATAACAATTGCATTAGTAAGCACCTAAATTTTTTTTTCTGGCTTTCCTATTTACACACCACTTTCAGATCATATGATATAAATTTCCTGTTTTATTTTATTCCTATGCACTCCATTGTGAAGCTAAACAAATTCAAATTTACTGTGGCAACAAAAGGTTTGTGCAAGAAATATTTAGTTAGTTAAGTTGGTCCTGATGACCAGAAAGTGCATCTATAGCCATCAAATTATATCATACTTCAGGTTTAATATTTATGAATCAATGCATACAAACAGTTCAATAGCAATTAACAAAAAGCTTTTCTCCTATTCTTGCTAATAAGCTCAGTTGTTTTATGGCTTTTCCACCATAAATAACTAATTCCCGTTCTACAGAACCAGTTAGACCACATGTTGATACAAAATTTGGGAAAAAAATCAGTGTACGCCCGTAGAGAAAAGGTCATTCCAAAATTTGCTCATATTCAAGAGTTCAACCCAATACCATTACAAGAGGTAAATATATCTGAACCTATAAATCCTAATTCTACTGTGACAAACTTCCTTGTGATGAAGCATTTGCATAGAATTTAGATCTGCCAATTGCCCTTAGGAAAAGAACTAGAGTCACAACTAAACCCTCTTACCCTTTAGCAAATTATGTATCCTTTGAAAAATTCTCTCTTACACATAAAACCTTTCTCACAAGCCTAAACACCACAACTATAGATTCTTCTGTATTTGAGGCATTAATTGACAAAAACTGGAATTAAGTCATGGATGGTAATGGCTCAAGGTATATGTGAAAATCCCAAGCAAAGTGTGGTAGCTAGGTCTAACGTTGAAGCAAAATTCCAAGCAATGGCTCAAGGAATATGTGAGTTGTTATGGCTAAAGATTATACTGGAAGACTTGAAGATAAAGTGGGATGGACCTATGAAACTATATTGTGACAAGAAATCTGCCATCAACATAGCTCACAACCCAGTACAACATGATAGAACAAAATTATATTGAAACGGATAGGCATTTTATGAAAGAAAAGCTTGAAATGAAGCATAGACACGAATACCATACAGACACAGGGATACTGTTAAATTGAAAAATACAGGACATATGTATATTAATTATGTTATTTAAGGGTATTTTATATTTTATAGTATAATATATTATATTTATTTGAGGTTACTTTTTTCATTTTAATATGATTATTATAAAAAATATTATCTTTAATAATTTTTTTTCTTAGGTAAAATTTAATAAAAGTTTAATATTATCTTAAAATATTAATCTTTAATAAAACTTTAATTTACTATTTGAAAAATATTTAAATTATAAAAAATAATTTTATGATTGTAATTTAAAAATAAAGTCAAATAAAAATATAATTTTTAAATTATAAAAATATAATTTTTAAATTATAAAAATATACAGAATATTATATAATTATACAATAAATCATATTCATATTTATATTTAAATTGAAAATTATAATTTAATTTTTTATTTTTTTTATCAACAAAGAATTATAATTTAAATAATAATATTAAATTTAAAATAAAAAGTCATTTTTGTCTGAACCCTCATCCTCTTTGCTTTCTACCTCTTTCTGCCTCAACTCTTATCCCTCTTTCTACCTCACTACTTGCCATTGCCACCACCACAAAACTTCCCTCCACCACAGTGTCGTCTTTGTCCCCACGCCGCCCAACTCCAAGGAAATTCTGGAGATTGTTCACATTCCCTCATCGCCCCAACTCATCAACCTCCCGCCTTCGAAGGTAGAAGCCCGCACCACATCGTACTGTACTCAAATGAGGAGACTAGGGGAGCCGTGAGCTTGTGAGAAATAGCAGCAACTCATGGCATCATTTTCTCTTTTCTCACCAATTTTTTGTGTGACAAACATGTCCAAAGAGGTGGACTGTGTCATCTCTAGCGTGTCCAAAAGTTGGGTTTTGTGCAACCCAAGGAAGTGTGTCTGATACCATGTTGTGCCCGTATCCGCCACATATCTATGTCTGACATGCGTTTTGCGTAGAAGTAGAGCTCCTAAGCCGTGTCAGAGCTTCATAGGAATTATATCCAAGCGAGGAATGGAGAATACTTATTCACCAACTTAAGGGGGAGTGTTGAGATATTTTAGGAAGTTTCAAATTTTATTCTTACTAGTTTTAGATTTTAGTGTTGAGATATTTTGTTGTATCTTGTTTTTATTTCTAGCATAATAGTCCCACAATCTAAGGGATTTTGTTTATTAGAGTGGCTGTTGTTTACTTTTGTTGAATGTAACAAGCTTAGCCCATATTTATATTAATCTATTATTATGTTATTGATTTTGTTATTATTTTCATTTATAAATAAACATCCCTATGTGTGTATTTTACACAAGAGATATATTTTCTTCACTTCTTAACATGGTATCTAGAGCATAAGGTTAGGATTTAATTTTCTTTGGTGAACCCATTATTCACCGTCAGCCACCACCTATTGTTGTCGATGTCGTCGTCGAAGCTACCTTCGTCAAAAACTTAACAAAGTTGTCATAGCCATAATCTCGTCGAAGCCACCAGAGCCAAAATCTTGCCTGAAACTCGTCGAAGTCGTCACTGTTGGAATCTCATCGAAAACTCGTCAGAGTCGTCATCGTTAGAATCTCACCCGAGTCGCCCTCATCGGAATCTCACAAGAGCCGAAATCTTGTTGGAAACTCGTCGAACCTGCTGGAGTCAATATGTATACTAATTATGTCAATGCTCATCTTTTAATTGACAAATTGAATGAAACTAATTATGACGCTTAGACCTCAAATATTAAATTATGGCTTAAGAGTCAAGGTTATGTTGATCATCTAACCCAATTTGTTCACAATGTTGCTGCAGATGAGGCATTTTGTTGTTTGAAAATTGATGTATTGTTATTAAATCTACTATCCACTCATCTTTAAAACAAATTTTTTCATGCTTTTGAGACTTGTTCAGAAGTTTGGGAACAAGCAAAATTATTATACACCAATGATACTCAAAGTCTTTATGGTGTGTGTCAAAATCTCCTTACTGTTGCTCCCAAACGTCTTGATGGTACAAAGGCTGAATATTTGGTAAACTACATGCTTTTCTTCGTGATATTAATGAATTATTACCTCCTACCTCCACTCCTTCTCAAGAACTAGAGCAACGATCCAAGTTCTTCGTGTCATTGCCTTACATGGCCTCTCTGATGATTATTCTCATGTCCGTGATCAAATTTTGGGATCTCATGTTGTTCCCAATTTTACTTCTACCCTTTTGTGTGTGCTAGGTAAACACATCACTGATATACCTTTTCTAGTTGATGACTTTCCTGTTTTAATCTCTCAGTGTTATGATCGCACTCGCCCTTCCAAGAGGGTAAAGGGTGTCACAAGTGTGACCATTGTGGCAAACTTGGCCAAAAAATTGATCAATGTTATGCCTTACATGGTCGTCCTCCTAGATCTGTTGCAGTTGCCCAAAATGTTCTTGTGCAACCTTCTATGATGGACCATACTTCATCTGAAATCTCACGCCAACCTACAATTTTCAATGAATTTTTGAAATGGTATGAGGATCGTCAGAACTCTAGTTCCACTGCTTCTGTTGCACATTAGGTACACCTTTTGTTGGCCTTACTCACTCCAATTCTCTTGGTCACTGGGTTCTTATCTCAGGTGCCACCGATCATATTATTGGTAATAAATATTTTTTTTCTTCTTTGTCTACTTTCGCTTATTTACCATCCATTACCGTGGCCAATGGCTCTAGAGTCTCATCCCATGGTGTTGGTACTATTCATTTTTTTCCTTCTTTATCTATTGATTATGTTCTTTATGTTCCTGGGTCTCCCTTTAATTTATTATCCATTAGTTGTTTAACTCGTTCCATTGATTGTGTTATTTTTTTACCAAAGATTCTATTTGTTTACCGGAACGAAGTTCAGGACAGATAATTAGCATCAAATGTGAGTCTCGTGGTCTTTACCACCTACGAACATTTGCACATGTTGGCACGGTTATGGATTCTCCATCTCTCATTCATGCTCTACTAGGTCATCCTAGTCTTGCCAAGATGCAACACCTTGTTCCAAGTGTGTCCAAAGTATCTAGTTTGTCTTGTGAGTCGTGTCATTTAGGTAAACAAAGTCACAGTTATTTTCCTAGTAGTGTCTCATAACATGCTTCATCCTCTTTTGCCTCAGTTTACTCTAACATTTAGGGACAAAGTCATGTTAAGTCTAATTTAGAGTTTCACTATTTTGTTACTTTTATTGATGATTATTTAAGATATACTTAGTTATTTTTAATGAAATCTCGTTCTAAGTTATTTTCTATATTTCAATCTTTTTATAACAAAATTAAAAAACAATTTGGAGTTTCAATTCAAACAGTACGCACTGATAATGCCTATGAGTATCTTTCTCATTATTTACCACTTTTATGAAATCTCATGGCATTCTTCATCAAACCTCATGTGCTTATACCCCTCAACAAGATGGAGTGGTTGAGCGCAAAAATAGACACTTTGTTGAAACTACTTGTACTATGTTACTTCATAGTGATGTTCCTCAACATTTTTGGAGTGTTGTTCTTAGTGCATGTTATCTAATTAATCGTATGTCATCTTCAGTTTTAGAGAATAAAATTTCTCATTCTATTTTATTTCCTCATGAACCTCTTCATCCCTTACCAATTAAAGTTTTTGGGTCTACATGTTATGTTAACAATTTTAGTCCTGGTCTAGATAAATTATCTGTTAGGTCACACAAATGTGTTTTTTTAGGGTTTATTAGATCTCAAAAAGGATATAAATGTTTTCCACTCTCTCTTAACCATTATTTCATTTCTCCAAATGTCACCTTCGTTGAGTCTTCTTTTTATTTTAAGTCTTTATCTTCACCACCTGTCTCCATCTGAACAAGTACATATTCCAGTTGTCTTTGATCCTCCTCTTGTGTATAGTGTGCCTGAAGATTCTCCTCCTCCACCACTTCTCCAAGTTTACATTCGTCATCAGTCTTCCCATCGTCCACAGGATGACTCTCTTTTAGTGCCAGATCCTCCATCTCTTTTGGCTCCGATAGTTGAACCTGATATTCCCATTATAATGCTTTAAGCTACCATCGACTATCTCAACCTTTTTATACTTGTCTTTCGTCTATTTCTTTTGTGTCTTCCAAAGTCTATAGGTGATGCCTTAGCTCATCCTAGTTGGCATCAGGTCATGCTTGATGAAATGAGTGCGTTTCAAAATAATGGAACTTGGGTCCTCATTCCTTTACCTTTTGGGAAAGTTGTTGTTGGTTGTAGGTGGGTCTTTGCTATTAAAATTAGTCCTAATGGTACTACTGATCGTTTCAAAATTGTGGCTAAGGGTTATACTGAAATTTTTGGTTTAGACTATGATGATATTTTTTCTCCAGTAGCAAAGATGGCTTTAGTTTGCTAATTCATAGCCATGGTTCCTCTTCAACAATGGCCTCTTTATTAACTGGATGTCAAAAATGCCTTCCTTAATGGAGATTTGCAGGAAGAAATTTATATGGGCAGGGTCTCCGTTTGATAGAAGATCTACTTCCAGATATTGTGTTTCTAATGGTGATAATTTAATTTCTTGGAAGAGCAAGAAACAAAATGTTGCAAGATAATGTTGAAGCGGAATATAGAGTTATGGCTTCAACTACTTGTGAGCTTATTTGGCTTAAACAGTTACTCAAAGAATTGCAATTTGGAGAAGTCAATCAAATGACACTTATCTGTGATAATTAAGTTGCTCTTCATATTAGTTCAAATCCCGTCTTTCATGAAAGAACCAAATATAGAGATTGATTGTCATTTGATTCGAGAAAAAATTGTGTCTAGAGGCATCAAGACTGGATTTGTTAATTCAAATGATCAATTAGGATATATTTTCACTAAACCTTTACGGGGACCTAACATTGATTATATTTGTAACAAGCTTGGTACATATGATTTATATGCACCAAATTTTTTTTTATCATCTTATATGCCCCAACTTGAGAGGGAGTGTTAAATGTAATGGGCTTAGCCCATAGTTTATATTATTCTGTTATTATGCTATTGATTTTTTTATTATTTTCATCTATAAATAAACACTCCATGTGTTAGCTTAGCTGAGATGTCAAGTTGCATAGTGATGCCTAACACGAAAACTTTATATAAAAAAAAAAACACTCCATGTGTCTGTATTTTACACAAGGGATATCAATCCTATATTTTCTTCACTTAACAATTTCCAAAAATATCCAACTCATATAAGTACATATATCCAGTGTATGTAATGAGAAATAATAAGAATTTATTCTATATCAAACTTGAGAAAAAAAACCAACCCGATGTTAGACACTAGGAGTTCTACGGAAAAGAAAATGTCATGAACCCTTCCACTACCTTTAGAGGAAGAAGTTTTCAAAGATTAACAGGCGCAAAGTTACAAAGAAAAGGGTTGTGTTTCAAATGTGATGAAAAATTTGGTCCAAGCCATGTTGTTCCAACACACAATTACATGTTCTAAGGATAACTAAAGGCGAAGAAGTGGATATCAAGGGAGACAATACAGTGATTAAGGAAATCATCGAACCAAAAGAACTCGAGTTATCTATGTGTAGTATTGTTGGTCTCATGTCATGGGAAACCATTAAATTGTGGGGTACGATTGGAAAAAAATCAACCATGATCCTTATTGATTGTCGAGCCTCTCATAATTTCATTTCAGCAATGTTTGTGCGACAAGGTCTAATAGAGCTGAGAGACAGAAGAAAGTTAGCCTATGATGGGGGTATGCCCTTAGTTGTTGTTGGATATACAAGGTCTAAAAATTCAACAAGACTTTCACATCTTTGATCTTGGAGGGGTCAATCTGGTGCTAGGAATGGCTTGGAAGGCTAGTTTGGGAGAAATAAGACCATATTTCCAAGAATTAACTCCTAGAATTCTCGTGATGGAAAGGTATCACACATAGAGAGACTTGAATTTAACTAGAATGGTGGCTTCTTTCAACTCTATTCTCAAGGCTCTATGTAATCAAGGTCAAGGCTTCCTAGTGCAATAATATTCTCTGCAGGTTGAAAGCAAAAAGCTTGCTTGGACTGAAGCAGTTTTGGAATAATATAATTCAATCTTTCAAGAGCCACAAGGATTACAACTTCATAAAAGACACAACCACTGAGACTGAAGGAAGGGTCTCATTCCCCACATCAAATTATACAAGTACCCACACTATCAGAAAAGCGAAATTGAAAGGTTGATAAATGATATGCTCAAATCTAGCATAATTAGACCAAGTATCAGTCCTTACTCTAGGTCTGATCATGGTGAAAAAGAAAGACAATAGGAGACACTTTTGTATGGATTTTCGAGCTCTTAACAAGATCCCTATACTAGATAAATTTCTTATTCCTATCACTGATGAATTGCTTAATGAATTGGGAGGGACAGTGATTCTTTCTAAGTTGGATTTAAGATCTAGTTACCATCAAATTAGGATGTAGGAAGAAGACATTCACAAGACAACTTTTCGAACTCGTGAAGGCCATTATGAGTTTGTTGTTCTGCCTTTCGGACTTACAAATGCCCATTCCACCTTTCAATCTCTTATGAATGAGGTGCTGAAACCTTATTTGCAAAGATTTGTTCTAGTTTTCTTTGATGATATTTTGATTTACAATAAGAGTGAAGATGAACACCAATAGCACTTATGACTTGTTTAGGCATTATTGAAGAGGAACCAACTTTTGTTGATAAGAAATGTACTTTCAACCAAAATCAAATGGAGTATTTGGGTCATATAATTTCAAAGAAAGGAGTGGCAGTAGACCCACAAAAAATTGAAACCATGTTCGATTGGTCAATACCTAAGAATCAAATTGAAACCATGTTCGATTGGTCAATACCTAAGAATCTTAAAGCCTTGAAGGGAATTTTGGGATTGCCTGGGTACTATAATTAGTTTGTCAAGGACTAAGGTAAGATAGCCAGACCTTTAACTCAATTGTTGAAGAAAGATCAGTTTCGGTGGAATGAAGCACAACTTGCCTTGGACAAAATAAAAATAAAAATTGGTGGTCGAGTTGCCTATTTGACCATCCCAAATTCACCAAGATGTTCACTATTGAAACGAACATGTCCAACAAGGAGCTAGGAGCAGTTTTGGTCTGCATTTGACACAACATACAGATAACTTTTTTTCTTTTTATAGAATTTATAAGAGAAAAAACATAATTACAAAATATTGATAATTACAGAATATTCAATTACCCATATTTTAGGCAAATAACATGAATATAGAACCAACCTAACAATTGATCTAAATATCCAGCAGTACTATATTTACAAGATTCTAACAGGATGAATATTAAGAATTTAAGATATTGCCCAGACGCACAGTATGATAAAGGTGCTGAAATGTTGAGAGGAGGAAAAAAGAGTAATTGAAGTCTGCAGGCAAGTTCGGCAAGTTAGTTGCTGAGAAGGGATTTTACATGAAAGGGGTTTCCCTGTTAGTAACGTGGGTTGTATTGGAGTAATTTCTGTTATTGTGAGTATTCTCCCTCTGAGGAGCTGCTACTGTGTTTCTTACAAATATCAATAGATACAGATGGATAGTCTAAGAAGTTACCTCTGATTGTACAACTCTGTCCTTTCATTCTCCATCCTTTCTGACATGACAACAGACCGTCCACTGCTTAACCTAATGAGTAAAACAATTATCAACATTTTGCATTGCATTATTAGATTACATATCTGAAAAAACAATTTACTGCACATATTTCAAGTGAAATTATAGGACACACTTCATAAGAATACATTTTACATTGCATAATTAGAGTATATTTCTGAAAAGTAATTTATTGTAAATATTTCAAGTGAAATTAAGACATACTTTACTAGATGTTACCTTTCCTTGTAAAGAATGGGATATATGTGAGTAATTCCAGCCAATGTTTGTGGTATTAGACCACCATTGCTTTTTATGCATCTGAAAGCCAAAGGAGGACCAGCAACCTTACCTGCCAATCAGCTTAAAAAAATAAGCTCAAGGATGATCTTTTTCTGTAAAATTGACAACATTAACATCCACTCCACATAATAAAAGATGCTTACAAAATCCTAACCGTTCTGCCCAGTGAGCTCTGTATGTTCCATTTATGTGCAGCAATAAACTAACTGTTGATGATACCTGAAAGTAGAACAGATTCTTCAGAAATCATCTAACTGGATATACATTTATTACTTAATTATATTATTAAGCCGTGAAAAACCTCAAGGGGTGAAACTGGCCCATTCCAGCCACATAATCCTGCTCCTGAGAGCTGCAAATATGTAAACAGAATTCCACATTATCAAAGTGGCACAATCAAGGAAGGTAACATAAACAACAAATACAGACAACACATTACACGGAGCTTCTGTCCCACAAATAATCTTCCAGCAGCCTGTTGCTTTGACAATGGAACATCTAAAATAGCATTCATTGAATACCTGCAAGGAAAAATCACTGTGTATCTCAGGGACCCTCATATGTGTGTGTGTCTATATATATATATATATATATATATATATATATATATATATATATATATA
>Ga0123342_1006520_pt1 | contig 16117 bp, 8 predicted proteins | sample Turbeawhitnodule_FD_89960 | JGI IMG/M metagenome (GOLD analysis project Ga0123342, IMG submission 89960) | Root nodule microbial communities of legume samples collected from Mexico - Turtle bean Mexico white nodule | ecosystem: Host-associated > Plants > Roots > Nodule | place: Mexico: Nepantla... | reverse complement strand
ATTAGGAACTGGTGCATTAGTATCCGCATGTGATTTAACCCTCCGAGGAGAGGTAGTACGCAACGGAGATGGTACAATCACAGGAACAGATACCTCCACATGATGATCATCAATAAAAGTTGTCGAATTTGACTCTGAGTCCTTAGCTTGCATAACAGCAAGTGAATCCAAAGTGGGAGTGGACAACCCCTGCTTGGGTGAGGACCTATCATGATCTGAAGCATCCTCAAGAGGAGGCTTTAGTATAGTATATTTAATCTACTTTATAATTAAAAAAATAGTTATGCTAATAAACATAATAAAATTTTTAGAAATTTGTATAATTTATTTTCCGATTTTAAAAAAATTATTTCATTTATGTATTGATTTTACTAAAAAATATTAAAATTTGCTTAAATGATAATTTTTTAAATATTTAATTTCAATTTATACATCTCAAATTTATTAAATATAATCATGCAAAATTTCTCACATGACATAGTTATTTATATCTTTCTAGTTAATTTTGTGACTGCTCTCCACACTTTCTTATCTCATTAATACTCCTAATAATCACACCTACTTAAATTCATCACATGTTATCTGTCAAACCAGAAAAATTCCCCCCAAAACACAAGTTTAAATACACTTCAAAACAACCAAGCCTACTCATTTATGGTCCTTATCAAATAACATAAAGCTCGCTTCGGGGCTTAATGCTTAAACCACAAGCAGTTCTACCACTGCATGCATTGGCCAATAAAATGCTACTCACCAACTACTTTTTATGGCCAAGCACCTATCAAGAAATCCCATCTTCATGAATCAAACTTTCCAAAGCTGATTCCTTCCCCACTTCAAATTCTAAGACAAGTTAAAATATTAAAATTCATACAGGACATGTACTCTATGTCCCTTTAATTATCTTTTTTAATATATTTTATATATTGGGTTTCATACATTATTACAAAATTAGTGTTCATTGGTTGTTATCTACTATCAAATTATCAAATCTTCAATTGTGTCACAGTAAACATTTTTACATAGTCTACTCTATCATTTTTAAATATTCATTTATTTTTATGTTTCTATATCTCCCCAATTCTTGCTACCTATACACATCCACATATTCTATTGCTTGTTGTGTTCAAAAAAGGAATTAATTCTAGTATGTATGAGATGTGTCTTCGCATCATAATGGTTAACCGTTGACACCCCTAACCAATTATAACACATCCTCCATATAAGCCAAACGACCTTGCAATTGAAAAATAAATGATTTATTGACTCATCTTCCACACTACACATAAAACATAAATTACTTACTAAAGAAACTTCACGTCTAATCAAATTGTCCTTTGTTACTATTGTCTTTTGTAGAACTCCCCAACCAGTTATTTGTGCAGATGAGAGAGTCTTAATCTTCAAAAATTCTTCGAAGATGAACCTATTTTCGTCTTGTATTTCTTTCCTTAAAATTATATATGTTAACTTTATCGTATACCTTTCAGACTCTCCCTTCCTCCATATTCATTTATCATCTTTTTCATTTTTACGCTTCCTTGACCACCTTCTTGTTTTCCAAAAGAGTCATCAATTGGTCGATTTAATTCGTCTCCCAAACAAACAAGTTCCTTTCCTAGATAGCAATGAAAAAAGTTATGAGAATTTTTTATCTCACTTTTAATTTGAATCAATATAATCTATATAGAAAGTACTTCACATATAATCTCAAACTAAAAAACATATAAAAGGTTTTATCTTAAATATGATTTGTTATTGTCATATTGTAAATTGGTATGATATGGCACCCAATAATCCCTCATTGTCATAATATTAGTTCTTAATTATTTTTTCATAAATTGATGGTTGGTTACTAAATATGAAAGAAGGTACATAGAAGGAATTTGATAAAGTTGGGGAACGAAAAGGCTTGAGGCATAATTTATTAAAGTATGCGAATTATGAGTCCTAGCTCATCTTTCTTTGATACAAAACTTTCTCTTTTTTGTTTTGGCTAATCAAGGACAATATATCTATCTTCTAGTACAAGTTTTTCTTCCCACCTGAAAAGGGTTCTTGCTTTTCACAAAGGAAAAAAAGGTTATTCCTTCTTTGTTGGTACTTTGAATCTGATCTTGCAAGCCCTTTACGCACCAAATTTACCTCTTCCAAGCTTTGGAACAACTTTGATCTACCAATATTAATATTTCAATGTTAGGAAGGAAAATGAAATAGGAGACAAGAATTTGTTCAAAAAAAAAAGATGGAATGACAAATCATGAGAGCTAACTAAAAAATTATTCTTTTTTAGTTTGGAGGTTCAAAATCCCTGAAATTAAAAGAACTCTGAAATGTCCCTTTTCTTTGGTTCTCTTCCATCCAAATGTATGAAGCTTTTTTTCCTTTGGGTCCGTAACATATATACCTTTCAGTGCTGTCAAGTTGGTAGTTGACATAAATGAGATGATTAGATTTGTAAAGGAGACAAAAAGGATTTTACTATTTTTGGGTGAAAGACCTTCGGATACTGACTTAAGCATAATAATTTTAGTTGACATTGGTTATTCCCAAAGTTGCAATAATAAGAAGAATAAATGCAGAATATTGATGTGATTCCACGCCATACTTGTCGATGAAATGAGAGAGACCACAAATTTTAACTCTCAAGTCTTCTTTTGCTTCCATTCAAACACTGAATATTTTTAATCTATTTTATGTATATGTCTATCTCATATCTCAATTTTGTAACTTCATGAGCTGAGTTCGATATAAATGGGAGAATTAGAGAAAGTCAAAATAATAGTTTGTAACATTATTGGTTTATATCTGAGGTTACAAGGTTGTAGCGGCATGGGTCTAGTTCGATGTTGCGTATTAATAGATCACCTATCGATGTTCATATCTGAGACATTAATACTATATCAGCACAAATCAAGGGATTCCGAATAATCGGCCTTTATTATTGAATTATACCAATATCAAGACCCAATACAAAAGGGATATGGTGAATATTTTCAGTATATATCAAAGAATGCATCAGAAAGAAAGAAAGATTACACACACTGACTAATAGTATATTTATTCTTGGCTACACTCAATGTTCTAGGTCTGAGATCGTCAAGACTCTTATATGGAACAAACCTTAATCAAATTCATTCTCGTTTAGAAAAGATGAAAGAAGAGAAATTAGCATTGGTTTGTATATGATTAAGTCATTCCTTGTCCAATTAGTAATTATCATTCATAAGTTATTTGGATTAAATTATTTGAGAGTATATTTGATAGAATAATTTAAAATATAATATTTGTGTATTTTTTTTTAACTTTACGAGTTATATGTTATGGAATATAGAATTGTACTCGATATTATATATATATATATATATATATATATATATATATATATGATAGTTTTGAATATTTATTATTATTCTTAATCAAACAATTCATAAATTATAATTAGGAATAGCCTAGAGCCCAACAAATTCGACTTTGTAAAATTGGTCATTTCTTTTTGTATCTCTATAGTTTATCTGCATTCTCATGAGATTGGTTAAAAGATCACAATTGTTTCCTTGTCACTACCACCATTTGTTATCTGACAGGGCGGAGGCCATGCCAGCCACCGTCTCCTTGGATGTGATCTTCATCTTGTCTTCGTGTCACTTTTGTCTATATATTGTGTTATAGGAAGAAAGTGTTTCGAAATATAATTTGAAAATTATTTTTTGTATAAATAATTTTTTTAGATTTTATAATTTGTAAGACATTTTTGGAGTGTATAATCTAGAAAACATTTTTGGATTACACAATCTTAAAGTTAAAAAATACTTCTAGTACAATTCTGAAGTATTTTTTATATATAAAAAATTACATATGAATTATGCTATTTGAAAGTTTTTTTTTATGCAAAAGTTGAATTTTAAATTATACAATTCAGAAATAAATAAATAAAAATTTATAAGAAAAGACTTATGGATTGTAAAATCTTATATAATTTAAAACTCATTTTTACTTCTAAATTATGCAATCGGAAGCTTTTTTATGCAAAAAGGAAGAAGATGACTTATGAATTGTACAATTCAATTTTTTTTTAAGATGAAACAAGACTTCCATAAGTATGCAATGTAGTAGAAAACTATGGGGTTACAAAAAGAAATCCCCGTAAAATTTAGCAACTTCTAGATCACAAAAAGGCTTGACAATAATAATAAGGCCTTTTACATTCACTGAACTTTGTAACATATGGAGGACTGTTTCTTCCTGCACCTCCATATGTTCTTCTCTCATCCTCATTAATTTTAATATTTTTAAAAGTGTTCCTCTATAATATTCTGGATTATGTAATCTGAAAGATTTTTTCCAAATTCGTAATTAGTTTATAGATGATGTAATCTGGAAACCTTTTTTCAGATGAATGATTAATTTCTGAATTACATAATCCGAAAGTTTTTCTAATATGAGATTAGTTTCCAGATATGTAATCCAAAAGTTGTTTTTCAAATGAGTGTCCAGATTACATAATTCGGAAGCTACTTTCAAATTCAAATTTCCGGATTATATAATCCAAAATACCATTTTTTAAAAATATATTCTGGATTACATAATCAGTAAGTTATTTTTGAATTTGAGATTAACTTCTAGATTAGATTATGTAATCTAGAATAAGATAACACAAGAATGATACAAAAGTATTTTCATATTTGGTACGGAGGTGGCAGAAAAACATGTAAAAGTGCAAAAAGAAACAGTACATATGGAGAACCCAATAATTAACCCAATTGATCACGGGTACCACAGCAGCCCGGCTTATTTAAACACGTTCTTAATCCTCCATTCTAAAACTAAAGATATTAATATTTAGAGAAAAGTTTTTTTAACATCCTCAGTAAAAAAAAATACATCTAACAAACACTTATTTTAATATAATAATATTTTAAATTAAAAAATAAAATATTAATTTATTAAATTGTAAAATGTATGTTTTCACACAGTGTAAACATATCACCATCCTAATATTTATGAAATTATATATGGAGTGATGATGATAAATAGAGCCCTACTGAAAAATAAAAAACCAAGAATTACTTCCAATGGGGGACAGTAATGTATACAATAACAATAAGAAAATAATTAAGATGAATAACAATTTTAAATTATATGCCGAACCGAAGTCGTTAAAATTATCGATTGTTTAAATAAAATAAAATATTCACTGAAACAATTTTTCTTTTTAATAAAAAAATGAAAATTTGGAGTGTTGTAGGATGAGACCCACGTAAATTTTAATAATTATAATATATATTACGAATACATTGGTAGTGAGTAGAACAACCTCAACTAAAGGTTATGGATTTCAATTCTGTTAACTTGCATTAATAGCTCATTTGTAAGTATTAATATTAGTGACAAATGGTACTTTATGGGGGTAGTTTAACTTGGTAATTTAAGGTGATACTTTTTCATTTTAACGAATTTAAATAATTTATTCCATTCATTTGTCGTGTGTTTCACTAATCTAATAAAAAAAAAAACTAACACGTAGATTAAAAATATTATTTATTTTTCATCTTTTTAATAGTTATTTTTTTAGATAGTTAGTCATTATGTAATTAACATTCTTTTCTCACAAAAAATAATTATTACACAACCTAATTTAAAAAGAATATGAAAAGAATTAAATAAAATATTTTTAATTCACATGTTAATTTTGTATGGCCTCCAACAATATGAGTTGAAAAGCATGTATTTTTTTTTCTTTATTGTAATGTATAGCAGTTTCTAATGTGTTAGCTTGTTAATATAATTTTGTTAGTTTGTTATTGGTATGTTGTTAAGCAATTTGACTTCCTCTGATCGCGATCTAGGGATTGAAGATTCAGAAGAAACACAAGGATCATGGTTGATTTTGTAGTTATCTGTTTTAAAAAATTATTAAATAAAAATCAATTTTATAGATATGTATGTTAGTTGTTAAATTGATTAAATTAAATTCTATTTTATATACTAAAAAATATTATTGATATATAAAGTAATTTCTATAATTGATAAATAGTTTTAATTTGATATCTAATTAACTACTAAGGGTTTAACTATTAATTATTTCGATTCTAAAGTTGATAGTTAAAATCTTGGTATCAAATTAAATACCAATTTAGAAACTATTTATCAATAATAGAAACTAATTTAGTCTCTAAAATTAAGTTCTGATTTATCTTCTAACTCAAATACGTAGGTAACTATTAGTAGGTAATTCAAACTTCTTGTAGTGATGATATCTCGACTCTCTTCCTTATAGAAAAACTGTTATTGGATGCGATGTTTACATGACTCAACCACCTGTCTTTTGAGTCCACAAATTCAACTTTTGTTTGTAAACTCATATGCTTATATATGGGTTAAAAAAGACCCTTGGAGCTTGGTAGGAAAGGCTTACCACCACTGGTGTTGGCCTTTCTAAAAAAAAGTGTGATCCCTCCTTAGTAATACTTAAATGTAATATAAGTTGTCTTTATGTTCTTATCTATATAGATGAGATAATTTTCAATGGCTTCTCTTCCACATTGTTACAATCTGTAATAATTAGACTAAACTTAGTCTTTACTTTTAAGCAACTTGGTGATCTTAGATTTTTTTTTTTTTTTAATGTGGAAGTAAAATGTCTCTCTAATGATTATTTTCTTCTTTCTCAAACTAAATATATCCATCATTTACTTGAAAAAACAGGAAAATCAGCAACTAAAGGAATCTTCATCTTATACAAGGAGGATTAAAGCTTTTTAAGTATGGGTCTGAATATATGGATGATCATGCTTTGTATCGATAGTGGTGTTTTACAACATTTAAAAGTAACTAGACCTGAAATTGGTTATAGTGTTAATGAAGTTTGTCAATTCATGACATAACCCTTATTACGATGGAAAGTTGTCAAAAGAATACTTCACTACCTAAAAGCCATTTTTTCAATGGTTTACATCTTTAACTTACATCTACTTGTGACAGTTATAATTTATCTACCTATTATGATGCATATTGAGTCTCTAGTATTGATGATAAAAGATCTAATTTTGGTGCTTGTATCTACTTTGGAACCAATTTGATCTCTTAGTGGTCCAAAAAGCAAATTTTGATGGTTCGATCAAGTGTTGAGGTGGAATATATAAGTTTTGTCATCACTACATCTAAAATTCTATGACTAGAGTTAAAGATCAATTATACTAACCATCTCTTGCAATAATCAAAGCATTTTTGCTTTAAGTCGTGTACTGGTAGTGTCCGCACGACTGACACTCTAATTCAACATCCAGTCCAAACCCACCGACACAATCAAAATCATTACGTCTAAACAAGGTTAATGAGACTAATCAACGATCAAGCACTAGGTAATGCACTCCTAAATATGACACAACTCCCTAATTTGGCTCAATAACAAAGGGTCTATGGTAATAATATAAATAGGCACAAATTCCAAAAATCAGGTACGTCATCACCGAGTGTCGAATACCGAGTTCTTACTTAAACATCGAAGTACCTTTTGCAGGTATTATCCAAACCCAGAGCTAGCGAGGAAGAGGAGTGAAGGAGCGAGAATGTGAGAGTTCAGCCGAGAAAAATGAGCGAGGTGCAGATCGACCGATCGATCGAAAAAGTGTCTAAGTCATTCTCTTGGTTCTAACCCCGTTCGAGAACAAATCATAATTCAAGTTTACACTTAGAACTAATACATGGAATTGAATATATGTTTTGTTCATGAAAAAGTTGGTTAATTGTTACTCATATTTTTACATGTGATCAAATTTGTTGACATTTTTACCAAATCTCGCTCTGAAGTTCAGTTTTGTTTATTAATTATTTTCAATAACCTTGTGTTTGAGGGAGACTGCTAGTGTATCTCAGTTTCTAATATGTTAGCTTGTTAATATTTTGTTAGTTTGTTGTTCTACCTGTTACAACGTTCTGTAATATTATTGTTGTAGTCTTTATTTCAGTTCATTGCATGTATTGTACACCTTTTTTGTTGCCTATATAAGTGTATATTGTTGAACCTTTGGAATAAGAAGAATCAGTTTATTCTCAAATTATCTCTGTGCAGATCAGTTTCTTTTATGTTGAGTAGATATGTTTATATCAACGTACAATGAAGACAATGATATTTAAACTTATAATCTCACATATAAATAACCCAACCTCTTTTATAATCTCTTCGAAAATTGAACCCCTCTATGTGGGGTTCCTTAAAAAAAATCCAAGCAGATGGATTGAAAAATGATGTTTCCGCGTGAGACGATCCATCAATTAAGTTGTAGTAGGTAATAAGATGGAAAGACGAGAAGAAAGGCAAAGGGATATTGCCACAGCGTTTGTGTAATCAAACCACAGTTCATCGGGCACGGACGTGTTATCTGCTTCGAAGTCTATTATCTGATTTGATATCCTAACTTCCATTGGCAACAGGGAAAAACAAATGAACCATTGTCGGCAACGATGTACCGAGAGAAATCTTTATTACCAACCTAGGTTAGTTCTTCTACTCATAAAGAATGAACAGACATAAAATTCAGTTAAAATGAGAAAGCCTTTCAATAGAAAAACGAATTACTATATATATCATTGGCAAGTTAGTTGGATGATCAATATCATGCACTCATGTCTTATCAGTTTATCACACCATAAAAACAAAATATGCTTTCATTGTAATTGATTAGCACTACCGTACTATGAATATTATGCCAAACAAATTTATCTTAAATGAAAATACTAAAAATTGCCAAATTCTTGTTACTGACAATAATAACATTGTATTTGAGGACATATTATGACAAATGACAACACACTGGTATTGAACCCAAGTATTGATTATTTTCTCTCCTTCTCCCCCTCTAATTAAAATCTCATTCTGTTCGACATCGAAGGAACTTGAAACTATATATGATGATGCACATAATTCTTTTGGTTGCTTAAGTAGATTGATGATGCACTATATTATAGAAACCTCAAATGGTAGATTGATGTATTAAGATCACTGAGATGATGCCTTGAGCCTCTTAGCAATGCCAGCAAAGTACTTCCCCTGATGGAAAGCTTGAGCCAATTCTAACTCAGTAGGTTTTCTGGAGCCATCCCCAGCGTAGGTACCCGCACCATATGGGGAACCACCCTTCACGTTCTCCATCTCAAACATTCCAGAACCAAATGTGTAACCAATGGGCACAAAAATCATCCCATGATGAACAAGCTGAGTGATAGATGTCAGCCTGCGCCATTAAAATCAGAAAGCAACTTGTGATCATTGGAATATGCGCAAAAAAGAATTGTTGGAAAAAAAACACGTTAATAGGTGACTGACGGTGTAGTCTCTTGTCCTCCTCCTTGAGAACCGGTGCTGTAAAAGATTCCTGCAGGCTTTCCAGCTAATGCCTGTGTACGCCATAGGCTTCCTGTTGCATCCATGAAAGCTTTGAATTGAGCAGCCATTAGTCCAAATCTTGTGGGGAAACCAAGCAATAAGCCATCAGCCTCAGGTAGCTCATTGGGTGTAATAATTGGGACGTCACTCTTTGGAGGTGCCCCCATTTTCCCAAGGACCTCTTCAGGCAGTGTTTCAGGCACCTGTATGAATAAGAACATCATAAATATAGAATGAAAATTCCCAGAGTGTTTTGAGTAAGTTCTGATGGATTGTGAAGAATATAAAACTTGGTTAGAAAGTGCTTGCAACATATTTTATAACTCATTCGTTTCTTCCACTCATCTCCTCCTTGATGATTGAAATTTATCCTAGTCTCACTAAATAATAAATGGGAAAGTGACACATATGGGTCCCTTATGAATTTCACCTAAGAATAAAGAATGTTATATAATACTAGTCCAGAACTTCTTAGCTAGCTAGGTTAAAGCATAATGATTATTTGAACATTTTGATAACTGGAAGCAAATCTTGAGATAGATACAAGATAGACTTTAACTAATCTCCAAATGTGAAATAAATGATCACAAATGTTCAAGAGAGTTTAAACCCGCAAAACTTGTCATTACAAACCTGCCATAGCGTAGCTTCCACTCCTTCAACGGAAGCAGCTCCTTTTTTAATCTCTTCTGCTAGCATCTCAACATGTCCGTACATAGAATAGTAACTAAACAGCAAACAAGCAATGTAAATTTTAATCAAATTCATTCTACAGCATTATGATTGACATTAAGTACAACTTCAGAAGGACGTTATCATAGGCCATAATGTACTAAACTAATAATGACCCCGAACCAGAAAAGGGTCGAGACACTATTCCTTTACAAAAAGCACAGACAGAAGAAATCATCAGTAAAAGTTAAAATTTGGGTCAAAAACACCGAAGCTCAATCAAAGTCATCATAACCCAAAACAAAGCCTGATTCAGTGATTTATGAAAGATTATTGCACCTACCACTAATGCATCTGGTGGCACTAAGTTATCACCAAGGACAAGTATAAGCATTTTAGTACCACCAGACAAGACATGATAACATTGACAGCTCGTTCTGTACAGTGAGAAGCCATTAACAAAGCCTGCCTCGTTTGTATTTGCATAACTCATAATTGAAATGGTTGGGGCCAAAGAAACATTTTTAAATACTAAAGGTTATATCGGAATTTGCAAGACAAGGAAGAGTCATCAATAATAATGAATGTTAGGACCACACTCTATTGAAGTGCGTGGGGCTTGCACTCTCGATTCCTTGGATAGACATATGCCTTCCCTTTACAACCTTCTTGAGAAAAGGTAGGTCTGCGGGGGTGTTCAGAATCATACCTTTCTCGGTAGTTATTGTTAATTTCCCCATAGAACCACTCTCTCCTCACCTCCAAGATTCTCCTTTCCCAAAACAAGAAAAGCTCTCTTTCCTTCAGTTGTATAACCCCAAATCCTTCTCAAAGGAAGAAATGGATAAAAGAAATTACCAATCAACGGAGAATAAGGAAACAGATCTGTGTCAATATTTCTCTTTGAAGGACTAATTTATCATTATGCTGAAACAAAAATTTCTGGAAATAGGCACAACAGAAATAAGCTATTCACTGCAAAAATGTGAATTGATGAGAAACGACACAGTCCCCCAAATTTTTCAAGGGGCCAAAAGAACGCATGCAATTCTGCAAACTGGATTTTATCAACAACAAACAGAGAACTGGCTGGCTTCAATTACCAAAATGGAAAATGACTTAGTGGCACTAACACGCAGAGTTGACTTTCAGTCATAGAAAACCGTACATAAGACACATAATAATAATAATTATAATAGTGCACACTGAAACACAAAGACCCACTTCCCAATTATCTATATTTCAGCACTTACCTGGATCAATACCAAATCGACAACCTGGGAAATGAAGCACACAGCCATAATCACCGAAAATCATAAGCAAAAGACAGAGTAACTGAACAACCAGCGAACAACAAAGGGGGGAAAACAATAATAACAATCGTTGTATCACTCATCATATGTTAATATGTATGTAAACATGTTTGTGCGGAGAAAATAAAGCAAAGGCACAGATAGTGAAAAGTAAGGGGGAAAAGGAAAGGGAAAGATGCCCCAGTCAAATTAGAGTGGAATTCGAAACTTGACTATGAGAAAATAAAGAAAAAAGGGAAGAAAAAGGAAAAATGGCTTACACAATGTAGACTTTAGTGGGTGCCATTGAAGAGTGTATATTGGTGTGAAGGTGTTTCTGTGTGTGTCTGTGAAGAGAAGTAAAGAAGGTGGAGTTGATAGGTGGATGAGAAGGTTGACAGGGGTACTTCTTCTTATATATTGCATGCCCCCCTAAGACACGCTGTAAATCAGTTATTTCCCTCCATTTTTTTATTTTTTATTAATTATCCAATAATTAACAATAAATAGTTCAAAATTCATATATATATATATAAAACATTTTCTTAGTTCTGATTTTTTTTAAAATTTTATATACAAATTTGATAAATTTAAATGATAAATTTTAATATCTTAAAAAAATACATCTAAACATTCGACTAATATATTTATTTTATTACTTTTTATTTCTATAAAAAAAAATCAAACTTTTACATTTTTTTCTTGTATTTTTTTAAACAAATTTTACTAGCATTCTTTAACGCATGGTGTAACGTGTGTTAAACGATGTAATTTTTTATTTTTTAAATATTTTTTTGAAATAAAAGTTTTCATGTTACACTATGTAACTTAAGATATGAACTACACACGTCAAGTAACAACAATCATTTATCATAAAAAAAATATTATTAAAAAAAATACAAAAATAATGTCTTATATTATAAAAATAAAATAAAAAATTGAAATATTTCTTTTGAATGATCAAAGTGATATATATGTATGTATATAAAACAGAGATCGTGACCATATTTAAATTTTAAAATAATATTTTTAAGAATTATAAAAAAAATCTTAACGTAATTCTTTTTTGTCCATTATTTTTAATAATTGTAAACATATGAAACTTTCAAAATGATATTTATTGAAGGATATAAAAGTATATTTTTCTAATTTGTAGAGTGATAATCAACAGTAGAAATGAATTGATGTCAATGTTTTTAAGTATTAAATAAATAAAATATTTTAAAGTAGAATCTTCTAAAAGAAGATTATAATAATAGTAATAATACAAAAATAAAATGGAAATACCTATAATATATTTTAGTTCCCTGGAAATTATTTAATTTTATTGTAAGAAATTAATCAAGAACAATTCTAAAACTAATTTCAGAAATATATTCTCAAAAGGAGAAAATAGATTCAATTATATAAAATGTCGATGGACAAAATAATATGTCAAAACCAAATGCTACATGAACTATTATTAGTGGAAAAAATATTTTATTGAATAATTTTTGGAAGGCAAACAGTGCCAGGAGGTTGATAAATTTTAACTTTTTAAGAGTACCAAGTTTTTTAAATAGTAAAATAGATTTTTAGTTGAGGTATTATATCTCAAATGGTTTATGTAATAAATGTTTGTTTATTAGTTCAAGTTATAAAGAAAATAGTGATTTTTAATTATGTAAAAAATAAATAAAAAATCAAATTGTGAAAATAAGATTAATTTAAAGAAATTAATTTGGAGGCTCAATTCCCTATCTAGCACCATTTACACTTTTATTTCCCTATCTAGCACTCTTTTGTTTTTATTTCCCTATCTAGCACCCTTTTGTTTTTATTTCCCTATCTAGCATCCTTTTGTTTTTTATTTCCATATCTAGCACCATTTCAAAAATAAATAAAAAATAAAAAATAACTTTTTTTTTATAATTTTAATTTTGAATATATTAAAAAACAAATATTTTTAATGTTTAAAATGTTAGAAATATAATTAATGAATAAAAAAAATAAGTTTTTACAAAATAAAAATAAAAAAGTAATAAATTAAAAATGTTTAGTTTAATTTTTTTTTGTAAGAATGAAGAAAATAAAAAATTAAACTCTACAACAACATAAAAGTTGAATCTATAAACATAAATTAGTATTTATTTTTGTTACTATTGATAATGTAATCATTTTAATTTCAAGTAAAAAATGCAGGACATAATTATAAAAAAAATCAAAGTCAATTAGTTTTAATTATTATTGAACGCACAAATAATATTGAAGTGTCTATCTACCCTAAATGCAAAATTCTAAAAAAAAACTAATGCAATTGCTATACTTAATGCTTAAAAATAAGAAAAAGAAAAATGTAAAAATAAATATATATAGAAAATAAAAACAGCAACATTGCAACGGATCTTTCATGTTACAAAAGACTATTTGATGGAACTCAGAAATGAAGAGTATTGGTCTGCATACACTGATCAAATATTATGTCTAAGTCCCGACATAAAAATAACCTCAAAGAGGAGAACTAAGTCAAGTCAAATAAAGACTGATATGGAAATAAGAGAACAACATAATTGAACAAAAAAATGTTCATATTGTCAAACATCGTGACACACAAAAAGAACATGTCCCAATATTATTGAATTGTACACTTCTCGTCATTAATTATTACCATTGAAGAAAATATTAAATGAATGATCATCTTTCATTTATTTTTCTTTTTATGATCAACATCTACTTATTTAATATCGTCTTATATCTCTTATCTTTATCTTGTTTGGATTTTTTTTATATCTTGTATATTTATCTTATTTTGTTTTGCCTTTATTTTACATCTTATATGTTTTTAGTTATTATTTTTTTCTGCCATTGTTTATTTATTTTTGTTTTTGTTTTTATTTTATTATTGTTGTTTTTATTTTCTATACTTATTTATTTTTGCATTTTTTTCTTCTCATTTTTAAGCATTAAGTGTAGCATTTGCATTAGTTTTTTTTTTAGGATTTTGCATTTAGGGTAAACACTTCAATATTATTTGTGTGTCTACTATTAATTAATACTAATTGACTTTGGTTTTTTTATAATTATATCCTGTATTTTTTTACTTGAAATTAACATGATTACATAATCAATAATAATAAAAATAAATACTAATTTATGTTTATAGATTCAACTTTTATGTTGTTGTGGGGTTTAATTTTTTATTTTCTTCATTCTTAAAAAAATAATTTTAAACTAAATATTTTTAATTTATTACTTTTTTTTATTTTGTAAAAACTCATTTCTTTATTTATTAATTATTTTTTTTAACTATTTTAAACATTAAAAATACTTATTTTTTAATTTATTCAAAATTAAAATTATCAAAAAAATAATAATTTATTATTTATTTATTTATTTTTGAGATGGTGCTAGATAGGGAAATAAAAAATAAAAGGGTGCTAGATAGAAAAATAAAAACAAAAGGATGCTAGATAGGGAAATAAAAGCAAAAAGGTGCTAGTTAGGAAAATAAAAGTGTAAATGGTGCTAGATAGAAAATTTACCTAATTTGAACTTCTACTAAATAGTTGGTGCGATTCACGTAAAGTTAAGTATTAAAATTGCTTTTATTATTTAGTTATTATCATCAACCAATTATCTTATATTCGAATTTTAATTCCTTAGACTTACAAACCTAAGTTTTTTTTTATTGGACTCTAAATTCATTAATAACTTTAACCAAATAACTAAAATTAATAATTAAAGTTTAGTTAATTGATCTTGACTAATTATCACTTTCAATCTTACGTATTCTTTTCTAGTTTGAGCTTGCAAAAGTGTTTTCTAATTACAACGAAATAAGAAAAAAAAACAATGAGTAGAAGAATGTTACTTTCTTATAAATTGACTTTAATACCCTGGTGGTCTTTTCTAATAGTCATTTTTTATCGTTTTGGTCCCTGTAATGTCAAATTTTATTTAGTCTCTCTTATTGTTATTTTATGTTAAATAAGGATATAATAGACAAAATATTACATTATTTTGACATGTGGTGTGATACGTCCTAATGACATGAAACTGCCATATTATCATGTAATAGTAGGGAAAAACACGTAATATGTTATATTAAAAGAATAAAAAAGACAACAAAATATGAGGATGAAAATAATAAAAACAAATATACTATAAGAATCATTTTTATGTTTAAACCTTTGAATAAAAAAATATTCTTTTAATTCTTATTATTGAATTACTATTAAAAATATTTTTCAAAGATAACTCTAAGTAATTAACATTATTACTTATTACAACATATAATAACTCAAGTATAATTGAATTATAATGTTTGAAATGCTAAACTTTTGAGAAGTAATATTTGTATTTTAAGTATTAGTTATAGTTTTTGTTTATTGATAAGTATTTGATCAATATACATGACAATGTATATTATCATAAAATACTAAAACATATATGTTTTTTTAATATTCATTTATTAATGTTTAGATAGAGCATGTTTGGACGAATTAAAATATTTTTTTAATTATAGAGACACCAATTTTCAATTTAAAAGATTAAAAAGACAAATTTAATTTAAACCTGATATATTAAAACATATCTAATCTTTTTTTTTTATCATTTTATTTGATTTTGCGTTTAACTTGGTTCGTAAGGTCTTATCAGTATATATATATATATATATATATATATATATATATATATATATATATATATATATATATATATATAGTTTTAGAGAGTGATTTCTCTCTATATATATATCTAAATAATTTTTATTTTTTTTTTTTTT
>Ga0123342_1006519_pt1 | contig 16117 bp, 18 predicted proteins | sample Turbeawhitnodule_FD_89960 | JGI IMG/M metagenome (GOLD analysis project Ga0123342, IMG submission 89960) | Root nodule microbial communities of legume samples collected from Mexico - Turtle bean Mexico white nodule | ecosystem: Host-associated > Plants > Roots > Nodule | place: Mexico: Nepantla... | reverse complement strand
TTTTTTTGTAAAACATGTGAAAAACAGTTTAAGAAAACTTATGTTTGTTCTTATCACATGGCCAGTGGTTATGAGGTGAGTTACTCAGCAAAAAGCCCACTCTTAGACAACCTCTAAGCACTAACTAAGACACACTTAAAGCAAAGCAAAATGTACATATAAGCCTTCATCAAACAGTACATATAAGCCTTCATCAAACACAATCTTGAAGGGGCAGCAACCATCTTCAACATTACATTCATAACAATGGCAAAGAAAGCTTAGGTAAGTTTGATGCTAAATCCGACAAAGGTTTCTTCCTTGGCTACTCTCTTAATAGCCATGCTTATAGGGTCTATAATAAAAAGCTTATGACTGTTGAAGAATGCATTCATGTTTTTTTTATGAGACTAATAAATGTGAACAAGGTGCAACTAAGATCAACACACAGATGAAGTTGATCAAAACATCTTCTTGAAGAACATTGACAACAGCACAAAAATTTAACCGGTTGAAACCCCGAGACAATCGATTGAAAATCTGCAGCAGGAGGACTTGCCAAAGGATTGGAAGATTTCAAGAGACTTGTCTGTTGATAACATAATTGGCCAAATTCAAAGAGGAGTATCTGCCATAAGGAGTATGGCAAATTTCTGCAATCATACAACATTTGTTTCCAAGATTAAACCTCAATCAATTGGTGAAGCTCTCAAAGATGAACACTGGACAACAACAATGCATGAAGAGCTCAATCAGTTTGTAAGAAACGAGGTGTGGAATCTTGTTCCAAAAACTACTCAAATGAATGTAATAGGTACCAAGTGGGTGTTTAGGAACAAATCGGATGACTCTGGCATCATCACAAGAAACAAAGCTAGACTCGTTGCCAAAGGATACAACCAAGTTGAAGGAATCGATTATGATGAAACCTTCGCACCTGTAGCAAGGTTAGAAGCGGTAAGATTGTTATTAGTTTTTGCTTGTATGAGTGGTTTCAAATTGTTCCAGATGGACGTGAAAAGTGCATTTCTCAATGGATTTGTATATGAAGAGATCTATGTTTCACAACCACCTGGTTTTGAAGATCACAAGTATCCAGAGCATGTATACAAGCTAAAGAAAGCCTTGTATGGCCTCAAACAAGCTCCACGTCAATGGTATGAAAGGCTAAGTCATTTTCTCTTATCTCATGAATATGAAAGAGGAAAGGTAGAAAAAACTTTGTTCATTAAGAAAGCTGGTTATGATATTATCTTAGAACAAATATATGTAGATGACATTGTTTTTGGCTCTTCTAATGCAAAACTTTGTGAAGATTTTGTCAAAGCTATGAAGGGGGAGTTCGAAATGTCAATGATGGGAGGACTTTCATTCTTCCTCGATCTACAAGTCAAACAATCCAGAGAAGGAATCTTTGTATGTCAATCTAAGTACTGCAAAGACATTCTTAAGAAGTTTGAGATGGAAGCATGCAAAGCTGCAACAACACCTATGTCAACAAACTATTATTTAGGTGCTGATGAAGCTGGACCAGAAGTAAATCAAACCATGTACGGGGGTTTAATAGGTTATCTTCTTTATCTAACTGCAAGCAGACCAAATATCATGTTTGTTGTTAGCTGATGTGCAAGATTCCAGTCATGTCCTAAGGAATCACATCTCAAAGCTGCAAAAAGATCTTGAAATATCTAAAAGGCACAATATCCATGGGTTTATGGTATCCCTCACACTCTCCTATTCATTTAGTAGGATATTCTGACTCTGATTTTGCAGGTTTCAAATTAGATAGAAAAAGCACAAGTGGTTCATGCCATCTATTTCGACCAAGCCTTATTTCATGGCACAGTAAAAAACAAGCATGTGTAGCTCTATCAACTACTGAAGCTAAATATATAGCTGTTGGAAGCTGTTGTACACATATCTTGCGGATCAAACAACAACTTGAAGACTTTGGATTAAAGATTAACAAAGTTCCGCTACTGTTTGACAACACAAGTGCTATCAACTTGACAAAGAATCAAGTTCAACGCTCAAGGACAAAGCATATTGAAATAAGGCATCACTTCATCCGTGATCATATCGACAATGGAGATTGTGAGATCAAGCTTTTTTCAATACAGAGTCAGCTTGCTGACATCTTCACCAAACCTTTATCAAAGGACATGTTCTATTCTCTAAGAAATGAATTAGGAATAATTGATATGCATGTTTTACCTTGAGCTTTTCTTCTTTTAATTTGTCTATTTGATGAGACAAATAGGGGGAGAAGTATTGTTGGGATTTGTAATGTTCTTAATTGTGTTTGTGGTTTACTTCTTTTGAACATTGCTTTTATAAACTGTTTTAAATTGGTTTACATTTTAACTACTATTTCTGGTTTACAGTATTTTAACCGGTTATCTATGCAAAATAACCGATTATTAGTATGCATTCTTGTATAAGTGTTGGTTTCTCATCTAATTGTGGCTGATGTTCCTTCTGGAAATCACCTAGTGAGAACTAGTGTATGGTATACATTTGTTTTGGATTGGATTACCCTGTGTTTGTTCAATGAATGCAGGATTCAACAGATTCTAAACAAAAAATATTCCTAAAAGCATCCCAAGGATTTGTCTCCATCAAATAGGGGGAGATTGTTGAAGATGGGAAGCTTTGATGTATCAAATCCTCATGGAACCTGAAGCTGTGCTGTGTTTTAGGTTTAGGTTTAGTTATGGGGTTTAGAATCTTTGTAAGATCAGTCTTGATTCCTACAGAAAGCTTATTTCAATCTTTTTTTAAAGAACTAAGTGTTTTTTCCATGCAAAGGGAAAAACAATTGATTAAAGTTTCGAGACAATCGGTTGTTTGTCACTTAGATGGCAAAGGTGTTTTGAAATTGTTTTTTGAATCAATTGTGTAACTGCTGAAACCATTCAACCGGTTATATCGTGGTTTCAATCGATTAAAAGTGAGTTTTCATAACAGTATTTTGAAAACCTGTTTTAACTGATTCAGTTGTTCAAATATGCCTTAAGCGGTAGTTTTTCAAAGGTTATAAAAACAACCTTCTTTCAAAAGTTTCATGAGAGAGAAATATAGAAGTTTTACATTCTGATTTGAGATAAAAAAGAGAGATTACAATCTTTTTGTGAAAAGGAGTTTTTCAAGTTTAGCAAGATTTCTTTTGAGCTTTGCTGTGATTCAAGAACTGATCATAGGGGTTCTGGTTTACTGATTCCAGGTGTTTTCTTTCCTGTCTTAGTTTCTTGTAATTGTTCATATTACATTCTGTAAACGTGTTTGTAAAATTCTGTAAAGTTAGTATGATTTTGGCTTGAGGTGTGTGTTGTGTTCAAAGAGGGTGAGTAGGTCTTGTGGTTTCAAGATCACCTCTTTGTGGGTGTTTGTAATCTGTGTTTGGTTACATAATGGAATACTCAGTGGTTTGACTGAGGACTAAATGTAGCTCAGGGATTGAGTGAACTAGTATAAACCTTGTGTGTAAATCTCTCTCTCAACCGTTGAAATTGGAATGTTATTTCAAATAATAGAATATGTCTGAAATTGATTCTGATCATTTAAAGAACATATTAAATTGACATATATGAAAAACGTTAGATGATGTTGTAACACGCAGAGAGTTGTATCCAGTTAGGTACAACTGTAACGAGGCACCCTAGACATAGTCTCTCTCCCATTCACCCTTTTAATATTGTTTCTCTTTCTTTCATACTCCAATGACTCTCTTCACAACGCATGTTCTGGCCACAAAGATGTCGCACAAGCATATGGTGTTCCTCTGAGCATCTCCCGAAAACTCCACACAGCTCTCTCTCCTTTTCTCTTGAAAGTCACGCTCTCCAATAGCGGCGTAGCTGATGCTATTCCAAAATACCTATAGCGGCGTAGCTGATGCTATTCCAAAATACCTAGTCGACGAGAGTGAAAAAATGTCCGCTAGGGTTTCCTAGGAACCCAATCTTCTCTGCCTCCTTAGAGGCTTTTAAAATGATGACGAAACTCCTCATAAATAAATGTTTAAAAAGTAGTATTTAAATCATGAGTAGTTATAAAAAAAGTCAAATATTTTGAAAATTTATGAGTAAAAGCATTCTATACATACATTATATTTATATTTTTCTCTCTAAGTGTCTATTCTAATATATAATGTGCATGTATAATTTTCCACCTAATTTTCTCTTTTCTTCTTGGATAGAAATGTATTGAAAAAGAATAGTCCAAGTAGTTTCTTTTTATCAATTTGAAGGAGAAATGAAAAAAAAAAGAATTTTCTCTCTAATTTTTAATGACACTAATCCATTTATAAAGGGATATTTGTTTTAATTTTCAATGACACTAATCTATTAAGAAAAAATACACCACCTACTTCATGAATGGAGATGCATATTTAGTACTGTACAGAATCTAAAATCAAACACTAAATATAGATACATATATAGTTTTTGCACTGTTGGCTTCAACACCAATTTTTTTTCCATTTTTTTTCTATCACAGAATGCACTTAACAGAACATCAAAACCAGGAAAAAAGCCTTCCAATGAAGAGGCACAATAAACAGTAAACATAAAGGGTGGAAATAAAAACATAGAACAAATGTGTCACCTTTTAAATTAATTTATTCTTTACTGAAAAAAAAACTAGTGCTGCAGTACAAAGCAACCCCATTTTTGGCTTCTACTATGTTAGGTTTTTTCTCTAGTAACAATAAGACCTAAAAACTACGAGAGATAGGATTCTAAGAAAAGGGAAAAAATTTCATTCATTCATTGCACTCGTATTAAAATAGGGTTTGAGAATGGTCACAATGGGCCTTCCCTTTATGTCACATTACATTAAAATTCAAAGCAATTAAATTGAACATCCTTTAGGCCCATTAAACCAAGAAGTCTTTCATCCATCTAGGTTTATTAATCTGACGTTTGGGCCTGTTGATGTTGTTGGACCCTGGTGTAACATTACCATCCGCTGGCTAAGGCATTTTGTCCTCAAAGTGAGTCTGATGTCCTTATTGGGATAAGTGGGGTTGTTAGGCTGATTGGTTGGGCTTGGCTGTTATAGGAATTTGGTGAATGTGTGGGATTAAAGGTTTGGACATAGGTGCAAGTATCGTTGGACCCGGGTTAGGGTTTTCTACGTTTGGGGTATTAAGGGGAGTGGGTGAGGCATGGGGCTCGATGGGTGAACTATTGTGGTTTACGATATTTGGTTTGAGGACATGAGATATGGATTATTATGAGGAGTGGGTGAGGCATGGGTTTCTAGGGGTGGGCCAGTGGGATTTAATAGATTAGGTGTACTGGCATGCGTGCAAGAGTTATGAATGAGGTTACGTGTAGTTGGGGCTTTATGAAGATTAGGGGAAGTGTAGGGCTCAAGACTTGGACTTTTTGAAAAAGCTGGGATTAGATGTGTTGGCGTATTTTGATTGGGCAGCAAGGACGGTGTAGTCCGAGGGTCATGTGCGGTTTGTATTGGGGAACTTAAGGGGGTAGTCGAGTTAATGTTCGTGATGGAGTTTGGGTGTGGGGAAGGATATGGTGTTGGTCCTCTGAAAAGGCGAAGAAGTGAGACGTGAAACACTGGGTGGATGCGAGATGAGGGAGGTAACTTGAGCTCATATGCAACGGTGCCTATGCGGCGGCTTATTTGGTATGGTCCCGAGTAGTGAGGAGATAATTTTTGACAGGGACGACGTTCCACAGATTGTTGGCGGTATGGCTGGAGGCGAACCCAGACCCAATCATCTACGTTGAACGTGCGGTCCGAATGATGCCGATTTTCCTGGTTGCACATGCGTTGGCAAGTTTTGCGAAGGTTATGTTTGAGAGCATGCAACACTAAGGTATGCTGGTGTAGCAGATCCGAGATGGTGGTGTCGGCACGAGGCGTGTGCAACAAATCAAGAATGGTGGGAGGTGGACGACCGTATAGAGCATGGAAGGGGGAGGTGCCAATAGCCGAGTGATGCGCCGTATTGTGCCATAACTCTGCGAGGTGGAGGTATTGGTACCATGTGTGCGGGTGGTCCTCCGTGAAACATCGCAGGTAAGCTTCGAGCCCTCTATATAAAACCTCTGTTTGCCCATCCGTTTGTGGGTGATAGGTGGAGCTAAACTTTAATGTTGTACCCTGGGCTTTGAATAGTTGTCTCCAAAACGTGCTAACAAAGAGTGGATCGCGATTTGAGACGATGGTTTTTGGCATTCCATGAAGGCGGAAGATCTCCACAACAAAGCGCCTTGCGAGTTGTTGTGCCGTGAAGTGCGTGGGAAGAGCCAGAAAATGGGCGTACTTGGTGAGGCGGTCACATATGACCCAAACCACTGTGTGACCCGCAGAGGAAGGTAAGTGAGTTATGAAATCCATAGACAAATCTTCCCATACTTGTGCTGGTGTTGGTAGAGGTTAAAGTAACCCTTGACTTTTTTAGGGCATGTATTCATTTCTTTGACAAGTGACGCACTGCTGGAGAAATTGTTTCACATCCCGCTTCCATCTCGACCAATAAAACGAGGCAAGAATTTGGGCGAGGGTAGGCTTGAGGCTGGAATGACCATTTGTTGGGGACTCATGCATTTCGTGGAGGATCTTTTCTATAAATTTATTGGACACTAGTAGGAATAGTTGGTGTCGAAAAAACAACATCCCATTGCGGACCGAGAACAAATTGGGTTGTTGTTGATCGTGAGTGCAAGATTGGATTAACTGGGCACCTTCCGAGGTTTTGAAGAACTGTTGTAACTCTTGAAATAAGAGGGGGATCAACGAAGACAAAGCGAACAACAATGAAGGTGTTGGTGTTCCTTGGCGGGACAGAGCCTCGACAACTACATTTTGTTTTCCAGGTTGGTATAAAATTTGAAAATTATACCCTTGTAATTTTGTTGTCCATTTCTCTTGTTCTGGCGTTTGAATTGTTTGTGACAGTAATGTATGCAAACTTTGTTGATCTGTGAAAATTTTGAAGTGTTGGCCTAGTAAGTTCTGACGCCATTTCTTTACTGCTTCTGTTATTGCATACGTCTCTCCTACGTACACGAATGACGCTTGGAGTCATGGACACATCTTCTTGCTGAAGAACGAAAGTGGGTGATTGTTCTGGCTGAGCACTGCCCCCACGACCACTGTAGACGCATTTGTCTCCACTACAAAGTGTTGACTGAAGTCTGGAAGGTGTAGTGTAGGAACCTTTGCAATTTGTAATTTGAATTCGGTGAAAGTTGTATCCGCTGTCACAGGCCACATAAATTTCTGGTTATGTAATAAGTCGGTGAGAGGAGCGACGAGAGTGGCATAGTGATGAACAAATTTCCTATAAAAGCCGGTGAGACCGAGAAAGCCCCTTAGTTCCGCGAGTGATTGTGGTTGTGGCCAGTTATGTATAACAATGACTTTTTCTGGGTCAGGGGCAACACCACTAAGCGAAATGACATGACCTAAGTAATTAACGTGATTGGTTGCAAAACTGCACTTAGTTAACTTCACAAATAATTGCTTAGTTTCTAAGAGATCCAGAATAATCTGTAAGTGAGTAATATGATCTTGCAATGTAGGACTGTAAATTAAAATATCATAAAAAAAGACTAGGAAAAACTGTCTTAAATAGGGTCGAAGAAGATTATTCATAGCGGCTTGGAATGTACAGGGTGCATTAGTCAAGCCCAATGACATGACTAAAAATTCGTAATGTCCATTAATGGTCTGAAAAGCTATCTTGTGGGTGTCGTTTGGGGTGACTCGAATTTGGTGATACCCTGAGTATAAATCAGTGAAATCTGTAGCTGAACCTAATTCATCTAGCAATTCATCGATGGTTGGTATTGGAAAGCGGTCACAGATGGTGGTTGCATTTAAGGCTCTGTAGTCAACACAAAAACGCCAGGTACCATCTTTCTTTTTGATAAGGAGGACAGGGGAGGAAAAGGGTTGTTGTTGGGTTTGATGAAACCATCTTGCAGCATTTCATGAATGAGGTTAGTGATAGTTTCCTTATGGGAGTGTGGGTAGCGATATGGTTTAACATTGACCGGAGGTGTGTGTGGGAGGAGGGGTATGTGGTGGTCATGTGGTCTAGGTGGGGGTAGCCTATGGGGTATTTGAAAAATTGTGTGATGTTGGAGGAGAATGACTTGGATGGGAAAAGGTAAGGAATATAATGGGGAAGATGGGCCTTGTAGGTTGCTTTCTAACTGGCTTGGGGATGATGATGGGCTATCAATTGACAAGAGGTGGAGTGATGCAATGGAGTTAGTAGAGAGATATTGACAAAACTGGTGGTAGGTTGTTTGAGTGGTTGTAGAAGTGGTTGCGACTTGTAGAGTGATGGGTTGGTTGTGGTAGGTGAAAACGATGTTAGGGATGGAAAAATCTTCCTTAATAGGTCCTAAGGTATGCAACCAGTCAATACCCAACACTACATCAACTCCTTCAATGGGTAAGAGATAAAAAGGAATTGTAAAAGTCGAAGTTTGTAGTGAAATGTCAACGGAAGGACAAATCCCTTGGCATTGGATAAAGGCACCATTGCCGATCATCAATGACAGGGGTGGGCTAGGTTGAATGGGTAGGTGAAGGTGGTGAGCAATACGTGGTTGTAATATATTATGGGAGCTACCAGAGTCAACCAGAACGGTTATAGGAATTGTTCCAGTGAATTTCAGAGTTTGGGGAGATGTATTACCAGATAGGGCCAGTGGTGATAAATGAAAATGTATGGTCTCTGGGTACTCCATAGTGGCGGATGGTTCCTCCAAAGGATGTGGGGGTGGGTCTAGATCATCCAACAACAACAGGAACCGAGAAGGTGTGCATTTGTGTCATGGGGTATACTTCTCGTCGCAGTTATAACATAATCTCTGTTCACGACGCTCTTGTAGTTGAGTTGGGGTGAGACGTTTAATGGTTAGGGAATTCTGTGATTGGTGGTTTGGATTGGCTCTTGTAGGTTATGATTAGGAAGAATTATTGGTGGGGTTGTAGTTGTGAACTTGAAAAGGGTGTGGGATTCTGGGTTTGGAATCATGATATTTATCTTCAATGAGTTTAGCGAGACCAATGGCTTGAGAGATGGAATATTTATTAAGAATGGACAATTCTTTACGAATATCTGGGGGGAGACCCGAGATAAAGCAGTTGAGAATAATATCTGGGATGAGACCTACCGTGAAGTTACAAAGTTTTTCAAACCGTGATTGGTATTCTGTTATCGTGGTTAGCTGTTGTAGTTTGAAGAGTGATGCTTGAGGGTTGGTGTATGTTGAAGGCCCAAAGCGGAGTTCTAGGGCACGGGTGAATGATACCCAGTCGGTGACAAGGTTGTTCTAGTGTAACCATTTAAACCAGCTGAGTGTTTCACCCTTCATGTGAAAAGCGACCATTAATAGCCTTTATGCAGGGGGAATCTGATAAAATGAAAAATATTGTTCAACTTGAAATAGCCAGTCCAAGGGATCAGAGACCTCAAAGAAAGCCAACTGCAACTTAGGTGGTCTAATATTGGGAGGGGTTGGTGAAAGGTATTGTTGATGATTGTTAGGGTTCGGTATGGCTTGTTGAGCAGGGATCTGAGGGTTGGTAGTGAGGGGTGTTGTAGCTGCGGTTGCTGGTATAAAAGGGGTTTCTCCAGATGAGGAACTTTGGTGGTTTGGTTGAGGTATCGTATGATCTGAGAGGAGGGTGAGAGTGGACTGGATGGAGTCGTTTCAGGCTTCCATGGTGCTTTGACGGGTTTGTTGTTCATCTAGCTGGAATTGAAGGGCAGAGAGACGTTCTTGGATGGAATTGAGTGTCTTCTAGTTCTTTTGTTTGGGGTTTGGGAGCCATGAGAAGGTCAATGAAAGCACCAATATTAGGTTTTTGCTATAGTAACACTAAGACCTAAAAACTATGAGAGATAGGATTCTAAGAAAAGGGAAAAACTCCCATTCATTCATTGCACTCATATTAAAATAGGGTTTGGGAAGGGTCACAATGGGCCTTCCCTTTAAGTGACATTACATTAAAACTGAAAACAATTAAATTGAACATCCTTTAGGTCCATTAAACCAAAAAGTCTTTCATCCATCTAGGTTTATTAATCTGATGTTTGGGCCTGTTGATGTTGTTGGACCATGGTGTAACATACTACCACAAGAAATAAAGCTACACTGTTTCATCAACAACCAATTGATCACACCCATGCAGCTGCAAAATCAATCATCTTACAGAACCTTACAACATGCACATGACTGGTAACAATTGCATTTAAATTATCAGCAGAAGAACTAAATAACTTGAAAGTTGTTACCCACTAATCAACACTGTAAGAATGTTCTGATATAAACAAAATCTGACATTAAACTAAACCATGGATTCAAATAATTCCATGAAAAAACTCAACAGAAATACTTTTGTCAATACAAAGCAACAGTAGAACTATTGGCATTACAAATTGCAATTATTACGTACAATGTGACAAATAAAATGGCATTAAAGAAGAAATGTGGGAAAGAAGGACACCCCTATCTCAATTATATCAATTATATAGAGTAAATTATAACTTTAATTGCATATATGCTGAGAAATTTAGAAAAAACCGCAATAGACCGTTGCCTTGCGAAAATAAAAATGGCATGACAACAAAACCATCTGGCGGAGTGCATTTTTACAAAATAAAAGCACTAACCACCAGTATCCAAGGTATTCCTTGTGGACTTGAATTAATAGCGACAAGTAGATGAAGAAAACAAAGTAGAAAATAAACAAGATTTCCTAAAGAATGGAAAGCTAAAACAGAAACCCAAAGATTTCCAGAGTTATTCTAATTTAACTTTAGCACATATAACAATTAAACAAATAAAACATATACAGTGATCATCAAAAAATATAAAAAGATCTGGTTACCTAATCAGCTGAAATTCGTCCGCTATTTATTGACATATAGTCCCATTAAAATGAACTTTTTGGTGTACGTGTCATTTTCCTCTTTGTTTAATTTGAACATCAGTGGTTTCTCTACTTGTTAGATGAATTTCATTAACAAACAATTAAAATAATAAAATAAAATAAAAGAAACAAAATACTTATTAAAATCAACAATAACCAAAGAATTCTTATGAATAAAAATATGATGTTATAATAGATTACAAACCCATGCTTATCCTGAAAAATATGTGATAATTACAGATAAAAATTCACTAAACAGTTTATTTTCATGCCAAGGTGAGACCATAGAAAATAGCTAACAGCTCATATCATAAGTGTCCACAAAAGCATACAAAACCCAAAAACTTTATATAAGAATAGAAATAATGAATGAAAAAAGTAAACCTAAACACAAATATTTACTTGTATTTCGTGACAAATTATGTCAAATTGTTGGACCTTTACTCGAATGTTTAGGAATGTTCATCAAGAGCTATAAAAGATAAAAGTGGATATAAAGACAAAATAGAGATTGCATACATGTTTGTTGACATCTAATAAACTGAACATACAAGAATAACTATAATTATGATATAAAATTGTACCGACCCGTCCTCGGGCGTTGACAAAAGTCAACATGTGGTAGGACCCATCAGGGGTTCCAAGGTGAAAGTCAACGTGCTGACCGCTTCGGGTGTCTACAGGCCTTGGGCGTCGCCCATAGTTGGGTATCGACTGCCACCGGCATCGCCCGCCTAGAGGGCGTAGCCAGTTGCCCTAAGAACGTGCTTCGGCCTAGATAGTGCCACCCCCCGATACCCACAGGTAGGAGGGACCGTGGAGGGGGCGACATGGAAGGAGGCGGTACGGTAGGGGCCTAGAGGCTTCGGGCCTCGGTATGTCGGAAAGTGAACATAGCTGAGAAAGGTGGATTTAAAGCCACACCTTCAGTACCAGTAGGAAGAGCCCCAATCCACGACTTATCCGCGCATGAGGTGTAGGAATGCGACAGAACGTACCACCGCTGATGCCCTCTGGAGCAGATACGACTTGTAAGAGGCCACGCCCCAGAGGGGCGTCTACATGCAGGGTACGCGAGTAACTACGGGGACTCCCAGGGGAAGTGACTCAAAGACTGGTGCATCAGTTGGCTCCCATGTAGTCAACCCTGAGCGCGCAAACACTCCAACGGGGCTACCCCGCGCGCTGGGATATTCCTAAGTCTGGGATACAACGTCGTGAGGTGCGCTCGCTAGTAAGCTTAAGTCAGAGAAGCCACGTGGCAGAAGCGCAAGCAAAGGTATATAAGGCACAAAGAGAAACAGCACAAGGTACGTTTTCCATATACTCTATCATTTGGCAAATTGCACGCACTTGTGAATTTGAGAGAGAATAGAAGAGAATTCAGTTACGCACTTCCAAGAACACGGTGTTTGCCCTATTTTGGTATGAACGTGCACGGTGTTTTCTGCCTCGTTTATTGACATGAGCGTCGGAGAGCAAACGGCCGCGAGCACGCCATTTGTCTCTGTGTTGTAGGAAATCATCACGGGAGAAGGAGCAAGTCCGAAGGCTCATGTTCCACCGTTCAAAGAGACGCACAAAGGTGTTCAAGTTTCGGCAGGAACATTTGGCGCCCACCGTGGGGCCGTCTAAAACGATTGTCCCACCGCAAGAAGTCTGAGTTTCGAAGTTGCTGGGAGTAAGGATTGCGAAGGTTTATCAAGATCTTAACAGGTTTCACCGAAGATCTTGGGGTTTCGTTCGGTTTTCACCGAAAATCTAGAAGGTTAGTTGAGTTTTCACCAAGAAGGTTCTAGAATCTGCCAAAAACCGTCCAAGATTCTTCAAGAAACGACGAAGATGAGGAATACCAGACAGAGTTCAACTGCAAATGAGGGAGAGGGGAACTTGACCTTGCAGCAGGTTATGGAGATGATGCAAAGCCTCCAAGAATCGGTGGCTGCATCTAGAGCTGAGCAGGAGCGAATCCAGATGGATTTGGCAACCTCGCAGTCAATGAACCAAGAACTGCACCGAACGAATGAGGAACTGCGCCGCGAGTTGCGCAGTCAGGCTGAGAATCGCGAGGCAGGGGAGCGCGAGTGCTTTACGCCTCCCAGGGAGTTTCCCATTCCATTCTCACAGGAGATCATGGACGTAGCCATACCAACTACGTTCGTGGGCCCGAAGGTGGTTTTCACGGGCTTGGAGGATCCTAAAGCTCACCTCACTGCGTTTCACACGCAGATGATGCTAGTAGGTGGTACTGATGCCGTTAAGTGCAAACTGTTCATGAGTACCTTGATGGGAACAACAATGGAGTGGTTCATCAGTCTCCCTGATGGCCACGTCACTTCATTTGCATAGTTGACCAAGATGTTCAGGGAACAGTATATAGCAAACCGTGCCCCTCCTCCCAACTCTTACGATCTTTTCGACGTAAGGCAGTACCAAGGGGAGACACTGAAGGATTTTGTTAACAGGTTTGGAGCACAGGTGGTGAGGGTGAACACCACTGATGAGTCAATGATAGTGCATGCATTCAAGAAGAGGATCAGTCCTGGACCTTTTAGTGAACCGCTCATAAGGAGCCACCCCAAGACGTTCACAGAGATTAGGCGTCGTGTAGTGGCGCACATCGCAGCTGAGGGGGAGGTGAATGAGAAGCGTGCCAGCGCTTCACCAGCCCGTGAGCACCATCGCGTGCCCCGCTTCTGAGGGTGCACGAGGCCACGACGAGCAAAAAGAACCAGGGGAGGAAGCGGCTTTATGAGCCGAGGAAGCCTCAGGACAAAGAGCGTGTCAGGGAGAATAGGCCGGCACGACACAACTTTGTCATAGAGCTGAGGGACCTAATCGCTATCCCAAACATAGCGGATAGGTTGAGAGCACCAGGAAAGACTAATAAGGTGTTGGGGCCTCACAAGGACGCATGGTGTGAGTTCCACCAGGCGTTTGGGCACACCATCAACAACTGCCTAGCGTTGGGGCATCAGCTGGACGAGTTGGTGAAGTCTGGTTTTTTCTTAAGGACTACCTGGCGGGGCCACCTTAGGGTTTCCAAGGGAAGCTGCATGCATGGCACGTGATAATTAGGGCACCCTTAGAACGGATGACCTTAGAGATTTGGTGCACAAGTTGGTACCCAGGTGACCATTCAAACAGCTGAACTGGTCCACGAAAGGTGGGTCCCATACAACACACGAATCATTAGTAGGGGGAAGCCTAAGTCACAGGGTGCCCATGCATGTGGTGTGGATTGCGCCATTGGGCGCGACACGAGTAAAGAGTATTGGAAGCCGCGAATGCCCGTTAGGGTTAGGGTTTCCAAGGGAAGCTGCATGCATGGCACGTGATAGTTAGGGCACCCCCAGAACGGATGACCTTAGAGATTTGGTGCACAAGTTGGTACCTAGGGGACCATTCCGTTAGAGGTTGCACTCCACTAAGGGAGCCTTACTCGCTAGATTACACTAAGACTGGGTAATAGCGGCGCAATGCCATTCCCCCATAAACCCTAAATGCGGGTAACGAAAATAGAGGAACCCTAGACTATATAAAAGGTAGTAAGAAAACCCACAAGGTACGCAGTTTTTGAGACTAGAATTATTACACTCACATACTGTTTCTTAGCCCTAAGATTGAGTTAAGCATCGGAGTGCAAACGACCTCTAGGGCGCCCCTTTGTCTTTGCAGGTACGGAGTGTTTCGATCCAGGAAAGCACGAACCAAGGCAGAGAGAAGCTAGCGTGTGATCATCGTTAGAATCCTCCGGCAAGCGAGTCAACCGACAAGAACATGTAGGACTCACTTTAACGCCTTCCAATGTGAGTAAACCAGTTCCTCCATGAATCGACTTATGATGTCGACACTTAATGAAAGATTCAGCCTCGTGCATGTGAGATAACGAAGGCTTCCTACCAAACTCTTGTATCTACTTGCATTGACACGTTCTCCTCCATCGAACTTTGAGAGTTTTTCACCTAGTTCCATTGGTATTGATACTGGGTTGCAATTTTCCATCTTGTACATCTTTAAAATCTCTTTTACATATGTCTCCTGTGATACAATACCCGTCTTTTTTTGTATAACCTCCAAACCAAGGAAAAAATTCATCAATCCCAAATTTGTCATTTCAAATTCTCGTTTCATTGTGCCCTTAAACTCTTCTATAATCTCATTATTGTTACCCATAAAAATGAGATCATCAACATAAAGAGCAACAAATATCATGTTACCTCCACTGTTCTTTGCATAAAGAGCATGCTCATAAGAAAATTGCTTGTACCCGTTCTCCTTGAAGTATGTATCGATACGAGTATTCCATGCCCGCGGTGCTTGCTTCAACCCGTAAAGTGCCTTCTTCAATTTTAGCACCTTCTTCTCTTTTCCGATTTTCATGTACCCGAGTGTTTGTTCGAAGTAGACCTCTTCTTCAAGCACACCATTCAAGAATGCCGCCATGACATCCATTTGAAATATCGACCATTTAAATTGTGTCGCTTAGGAAATGAGTAATCAAATTGTCTCCATTCTTACAACGGGAGCAAACACCTCATCATAGTCGATTCCTTCTTTTGTTTGTATCCTTTTGCAATGAGTTGTGTCTTGTACATCTATGTCTCACCTTGAACATTCATCTTTTTCTTGAATACCCACTTCACACCAATGGGTTGACTTCCCTTTGGCAATTTTGTTAACTCCCATGTGTTGTTGCGGTCAATCACTTTAATCTCATCATCCATTGCAGTTTGCCACTTCTTGTCTTGCACTGCCTCTTCAAAGCTAATATTTCCCGCATCTGCCAAGAAACATACAAGGTGTATCTCATTTTTCGAATCATACAAATCTTACAAACTTCGCATTTTAGGTTTTCGTGGTCCATCTTCATCATCGGTAATTTTGGAATTTATACTTGTTGGTGCAACGACTGATGATTCTCCAACTTCAATCATAACCTCTAAAAAATTGTTCCAATCCCACTCGCTCACTTCATTTATTCGCACATCACGACTCACCATCACCTTCTTTCTTATCGCGTCAAGGAGCTTGTATCCTTTTGTCTTTTCATCATACCCAATAAAAATGTACCTTTTGCTTTTGTCAGAAGTAATAATTGTCCCTAAGGACGGATATCGATCCCACAAGGAATAGTGAATTATCGAGTACAATAATCGCTAAATATAAAAACAGAACAATTAAAAGAGTTTTGAATTAATTGTGTTGGCAC
>Ga0123342_1006518_pt1 | contig 16118 bp, 4 predicted proteins | sample Turbeawhitnodule_FD_89960 | JGI IMG/M metagenome (GOLD analysis project Ga0123342, IMG submission 89960) | Root nodule microbial communities of legume samples collected from Mexico - Turtle bean Mexico white nodule | ecosystem: Host-associated > Plants > Roots > Nodule | place: Mexico: Nepantla... | reverse complement strand
ATTGTTAGATTAAGAAGAGCTAAATTATGATTTGACAACTTGTTCATGTGATGATGCCTATATTTGAAAGACAATATACCACTAGTTTAATAAAAAAAAACAAATATTCTTTAAAAAAACTATGTTGACTCAGACAAGTACTCTAAATTATTTCTTTCAACAGTATTTTTGAAGTTTATATTGTTATCATAAAATATAATTCTTTTTAATGTAAGATTACAATATCTAAAGCACGCAATATATAGCTTATCAAAAAATTAACATTTAATTAGAACTTTTTAAAATATTATTTTGATTACTTATATATTATTATTAACATTATTGCACGACTCAAATTCAAATATGATGAGTATACACATATACGGATAATCATTACCTAATTTTTTTTAATTAATAATAATAATAATAATAATAATATTAATAATATAACTAATAATAATTTCATTAATAATATTAATCAAATTATTTAATTAATATTTTCATTTTAATTTATGTTTATATAAATAAAATTATTATTATTATTATCTTCATCATTATTACATAAAATTTCTAAATTAATATTTTCATGTTAATATATACCATTATAAAATAAGATTATTAGTACTACTTTTATTATAAAATAAAATTATTATTATTACACTAAATTATTAAATTAATATTTTCATTTTAATATATATTAATATAAAATTATTAGCATTACTATTATAAAAAATTATTAATATTATAATTATATTTATTATCACTATGATTACTATCATTATTACAATCTCATAAATGACATCTTCATGCAAGAGAATGAGTCTAAATGTGTATGATGAGGCATAAGATGAAGAAGATAAAACTCTTTTAAACATGTATTAATAGAAATTGATATATCAAAATATTAGTAAAACTAAAATAGAAAATAGATGGTGATATAATAGTATTTTAACATCCTCTCTTCAAGTTAGATGATGTATATTTATTACTCTAAACATGGATGAAATTTGTATTAAAAGACAAACGATAAAGAGACTTAGTAAAAACACATGTAAGTTTATCACAAGATCATATAGAAAGTAGGAAGAGGATGAAAGATGTTGGTTTGAAGTTTATCACAAACCACATGACATTTTATGTTAATGTTCTTGGTACATTCGTGAAAGCTTGAATTATAGGTTATATGACGATTAGCCTCAATGTTGCATTACAAAACAACAAAAGAGGTTGGTTACACATGAAAGTCTTGAAGAAGTTAACTTAGCCATTATAATTCGCAAGTGGTTGTGGTTAGCGCATGATATTCTGCTTCATAAAACGTGAAATAGTGATTTGTTTCTTTGATTTCCATGAAATAGAGAGATAATCTAAGAAAATAGAATACCCTGTAGTTGAGCGTCTAATGTTAGGCAAGAGACTCAATTGGAGTCACTAAAACCTTTCAGTTGTATCTCAAAATTTGAGGCAAAGAATAATCATTGTGAACAACGAAACACATATCAAAACGAATGTTAGTAAGACACAACAATCTCCCGATAATCTGTGATAAGATTTTGCGTCTTAAAAAGGAGCTTTTGGATCAAACAAAGGCTTAACATCACTCATGAGAGGTGTGTAGCATGGTTTACTAGCAAACATCCTGATGTCAATAAGAATGCCAATGTTGAGTTGTATCTAGAGCTAAAAAGAAGTCTAATTGTGGTTAATTTTGCTATAGGTGATAAAGCATCTAAATAATATATTCCCTCAAGTTGCATATAACCTTTCGTGACAAGACGAGCCTTGTGTTGTTCAATGGAGTCATCAACCTTGTATTTTACCTTATACACTCATTTGCACCCAATAAGTGTCTTACCAGGTGGTAAATTAGTTAAGTACAAGGTCTTGTTGGCCTATAGAGCTTCAATTTTCTTTTTCATGGTTGTAATCCATTCAAGATATTAATGAGGTTGCTCATAGGTTTGAGGTTATTTTGAGAGGATATAGCCAAAATATAACATAAATGTTTGTCAGATAAAGAATTATAAGATAATACATATGCTTTAGGAAAAACAACTTTACCTTGTGAAGAAAAACTTTCAATAGAAGTAGAACTATTGATTTGATGATAATAATCTATTAGAAACTTTGGAGTTTTTTTTACTCTTCTGAAATGTTTGAGAACATTGTTATCACTGGTGCTAACAACAATGTCATGTGATCGTTCTCCATTGTTTGTTATCCATTAGTTTTAATAGTTACCATGAATCTCCTTGTCCTTCTCGGTTCCACGATGAGTGTCAATTGTTCTCGCTTGGATCGGGAAGGTCTCGTCCAACTAATCAAGATTGTTCTTCGGCTCTGTGGGTGTTAGTGGACGTGTCTGTGTGGTCTTAGTCTAAAGTTGGAACTCAGGGGTACTTGGAAGAGACACTTTGACACTCTAATTAGAGTTCCGCTCATTGGTGGTTGTGTGTGATAAATGCTAATAAATGTGTATTATAGGATCGTAGTGAGCCTCCAATATTGGGTATAGATTAGGGTGAGTCATCGAATTAATCTCAACCGTTAAAATAGTATCCCGTGCCATGATTATGCTAATCATGTCGTACAAATGGAAGCTTGTTAAATCTTTAGAAATAGTCTCAACCAAATCATCCAAGTATTTTACCACAATTTTTTTTTTATTGTATTAACTTTATTTTTAGCATTATAATTTTATATTAAAATGCACATAAGACTAATTATGAGAATATGAACTCTTAGAATTTAATTTAATTATACTATGTGATTTATTTTATTTTATCCATATTAAATTGTATTAAATTGTTTGATATTAATATTATGATTATCTGAATTTTATACATATTATGATATTTTTTAGAATTAAATTTTAAGATATTATGTTATATTAGAGATATATGATTTGTATATATAATTTTGAAATATGTTTATATATTATTTTATGTTCATTTAAACTAAAGTTTTTAGACTAATAGTAATTTGAAATGAGTTAGATAAATTGATATTTGATATGAATGAATAAGATATATAAATATATATATATATATATATATATATTAATTTTTAATTCTTAATAATTAACCTTTATTATGTTTTTTATTGTTATTGTATTTTTACATGCTGAGAAAGCCTCAATTCCTAAACATTTCTTTTAAATTATACTTAAAAGGTTTATACTGTTCTTATTTGAACCAATAATATATTAATAATCATGTAGTAATAATAATAAATTACAGTAAAATAAAATTCTATATAAAATAAATTAATATTTTAAAGATAAAAAATTAAAAATTATGAAATGAAGAATTAAGAAAGGATGAATTTCCTTCAAAGATGGTCCATGTCTTCATAAAACAAGATAAATCTTTTTTTATTAAGAAGTCAAAGAAGTTCCACTCTTCTTAAGGAAAGTACTTTTTCCATATTATCTGAGGTACTTTATTAAAAAAGTTGTAGCATAAATTAAATGTTTTATGTATTAGTTGAAATATACTTGCTTTTTTATTTAGAATAACTTATTTTATAAATTAAAACAGTTTTTTGACAGTTTTTTTAATTATTTTAATAATTAATTATACATAATAAATTATTAAATTAATTTAATTTAATTTTTATAATTGTCATTACAATAAACAAATACTACTTAAGAGTATTTGTTTAATATTAATGTATAGTTTCGAGAGAATCTTACATAAACCTGTGTGTTGATATCTGAAGTATATGATGAGTTGTCAGATGTACGTGTGTTTAGTGTGGGTGTATGCATGCTTTTTGCTTGTTAAATAAACCATGAGTAAAGAAGAAGGTACTCTAACTGCTCCTGCTTCTGTTGTACAAAACAAATACCACTCTGACACAAGGATCACATGTTGTCTATCTTCGATATTCATAATTCATAATGTTGAGTTGTAATATCAGAATCACCTAAAAATTAAATGATATCATTCAAGAAAGTAATTGTATATACAGAAAATATATCAATAATAAATAAATAAATAATTTTCAATGCATATACTTATAGAAATATATTGTCAAATTAAAATTTATATTTATATAAAAATAATATATTAAAAAAAAAGTAGCTGGAACCTTGGTCGCCCTGGTAAATCGGTCCCCATTGAAAGCGAATTATTTTCACATGCATTCATTCATTACTTACCAACTCTTTATTTTTTCCATAAAAGTAGAATTATAATTCTGGTTCAGTTTGTTAAAATATCATTTTTTTATTTATTTTTAAAAAGTAATTGATAATAGTTTGATTTCAGAGATGTTTTCTATTTTATACTCTATCAGTGTTGACTGTAAACTGTTACTTGCATTTAGCATTTTAAAAGTTTGTATAAAAAGTTGTTTTCATGGTTTATTATAAAAAAAAATTAATGTAAGGCAAAAATGTGTAATTAAAAATAATTTTTTTTTATTCAAATTAAACCTGTGTTAATTTTACATTAATTAGGAAATGGATGACATCTTTTTTTTCTGTAGAAAATAGTTTATGTGAAATGATAAATTTGTATAAAATTGTCATGTTATTTAATTTAAGATGTTTGTTTTAAAATAAAGTCATTATTTTAATTTAAGAGTATGTTCAGATTTTTTTCCATAAATTCTTATTCTTAGAGAAGTAAGAAAATAAATAAATTTGTTTGTTTTATAAAGTTACAATTATTTATGCACAAATTTAAAAAAAAAATAGAGAAGAATTTTTACATGTTATTTATATATAAAATAATTTTAACTTGTAGGTAAACTTTTTTTTCTCATATCAAATAATTTGTATAGAATAAAAATTTTAAGTTTTTTTCCCATATTTTTATTTTAAAAAGTTAAATATAGTAAAGATTTAATTTAATTTTTCATTAACATAACTTCTTAATTTTATAATATTTATTTTTTCTTAAAATAACTTAACTCAACAGGAAAATAAATAAAATCTAGTTAAAAAATATTTGTATTAAAGATGAGATTTAGATAGTACTGAAATCATTCAACTTGAAATTCTCTATAAATTCTACTCCAATTAAAATTGATGTTTGAATACATAACATCTATTAAATTTGTAAAAAAAAATTAGGAGAGTTAATAAAAAAACAATTTGAAGCTGTTATAATTTTAATTCCCCCATTATATAATTTAATTCAGATAAAATACCTTAAATAATTTTTTGACATGCAAAAAAAAAAAATAGTGGATAATCTCAACTTCAAATCTTAAAAAATTAATTATACTAAATCATAATAAATAAAATGTTGCCATAAATCTTAAAAGGCATAACTACATCAAAACATAATAAATAAAATGTTGCCAATTTTAACGCATAAATTTTAAAAATATAATTACATTAAATCACAATAAATAAAAATGTGTCAAATTTAAAGATTTTATGCAACTCAAACTTGAAATGGTGGTAGATAAAGAAGAATGGAGAGAGGAAGAAAAATAAAAATAGATTTCTTTTGAAAAAAGTGGATGTTTTCTAAAAAAATACTCAATATAATTTTTTCAAACTATTTCACAAATAAAAATCTAGATATTTAATTTAAAACACAACATAATTAATTATATTACATAATATATATATATATATATATAATTATTTTATAAACAACATAATTATATTAAAAACTGAATTGATTATGTGTTTCATCTCTCTTTACACTCTTCTTTTACTTTTAATAATAATATTATCTTATTAATACCATAAAATACTTTTTAAATTAAATAATTTTAAAAACCTATTTAAATAGAATAATTACACTAAAAAAATAGTTTGACCTTGCAGGTAAATTGAGTGGATGAATATTATAAAACAAAAAATAGATATTAATCATGAAGTATACATTTATACAAGATCTATCTATCCCACCCAAAGGCAATGAATTTGAAGACAGAGTTTGGACATAAATGTGAATGTAATAAATTCTGTTTTCCTTTCACTTCCCCAGAAACTGATGATTCAAGTATGATCCAATTAACATTTCTTCTTATCACTAAAATCAACATAGTACTAGTAAATTATAATTGAGCATAGCAACTAGGGTTGTAATTTTTTGCATGATGGAGATGGCTCACTGTTAAAGCAGCCACATGTCTATGAAGATGGTTACACTACAATAAGGGAACCATCTATTTCTTTCTTTTCTATAAAGAGATACAGTATTCAGAACAAGAACAAGAGACTGAACCAAAGGATTCTTCCACCAATCAACAAAGAAATGCTCCAAAGCCAAAACAAATACCACACACAACACAAAGTATCAAGAGAGAGAGAAAAAAAACCTCAAAAATCCCATTCTCGTAAATATTAAGACCCCAATGGGCATTTGCATTAAGCAGCAATACAACAACCCTTTCAAAAAACACCCAATCTTTTCTTCCTTAGTTTTCTGGGTCCCACTTGTTTCCTATAATAAACACGGCTTAGAATGACAGTTTCTGAGTAAATAAACATGATTACGTTGATTAATAAGTCATTATAGAGTCCTAACAACTAGCCTAGAAAATATTGAATATTAGTCAAGTTTGTTGTGCCAGTTGCTGTTGGAGTTATGCAGACATTTTCATGCTTCTGTAATTTTAAATTTAGATTTTATTATCCATTACATTTCTTGTTAATGTTAATATTTGTTTACTGTATGTAACTAAGAAAATAATAACAATAACACATAATCAAATAATAAATTGTAGTGTCTGTATTATTAAGTATTATAAATCATTATTGTTAGATAAAAGTTGTGTAATGGCATTTTCGGTTATGTTTAATAATGTTTGATTTGATGCATCTGTACCAAAAAGCAAGGAGGGTGGAGAGAATCTAGAAATGAGCATTTGTTTTGATATCCTCAAAAAGACCGAAATAAATATTATTAATATTTATTTTTTTATAAAAATGGAAAAGAGAGAGAAGTGAAGAAAAAGCAGAGAATAAAAAGAGACCGGATGTTGACAAATTTCATGTCACTGTTCTTAGAAGGTCGTTTGTTTGTGTGAAGATTTCTTATCTGGGATCTCTCTCCTCTCCAATCCTTCTTTTTATTTTTTTTCTTCCTCTTTCTCTCTCTAAAAAGGGAAAATTAGAGCTATATTGTTCTTGCCTTTATGCGATAGATAAAGAGGAACAGGAGTGGCCCAGCAGATCGAAATCCACGATCTAAACTTCTTCAATGTTGTTGCAGCAACACCCACTTTGCTGTTTCTCCTACAATTGTTGGTTTTAGCTACTTGTTCTTTTGCTTCCTGTTCCGGTGGGAGTCAAACACTGAATTTTTTTTCTTCTTCTCTGATGTTGAAGGGTGGAATCCATGGTGGATTCTTAGAAGCATGTGATGAGAGGATGTGGGTCTGAGGTAATTTTACTATATTTCCTCAATTGTGCCTATTTTTTTTTGTAAATTCATGGTTTGCTGAATTTGGTTTATTATTTCAAAACTAGTGGTTTGAGTAGCATGAAAATGAAATTCTAGATTCCTATTGTCTCCCGGGGAACAGTTTAATTGGGAGAGTTTTCTTCTTTATTCTTTCTTTTATCTGTTTACTTTGTATGTGGGGCTGTAATATTTTGATGTTTGGTTTTGGTTTAATAAATTCTTGTGTACGAAATTGTTGCATAAGATCTGTTCAATTCAAATTAGTCATCCGTCTAGCTTCTCTCCCTCTTATAATTCTCAGTGTTTCTAGTCTTTCTGTCTATAAATTAATCATAGAAAATCTTCAATTTACTTGAATGACAACCTACATATTTCATTATGGATAGAATTAAGACATTTTGTTACTTTTATTTGTCCTTCTTCCTATTGACTCAAAATTGAAGTGAAGGACATAAGTTCCCTAGTATCAAGGATGAATTTGTGATGCTTAGTTTAAAGCTACCTTCTCCATGGGTATTTATTTTTATCACAGTGATGAGCATCTGTGTACCTATCGGAGTTCAGACCGGATAAAGTATTTCACTGAAATTTTGGGAATTCTTCAGTCTTAGGATTGTTGGTGTAGAATGAGAGGGTTTTAATACATTTGTGAACTTGTATTCTGTCCTTTGGGTAGTGTTTGTACTGCCCTGATGGTTAAATTGTGAATTTGTATCCTCTGTTCATCATTATCTCAAATGTGGTTGCCATTGTTGTGTGTGAAAAGTGGGTTTCAAATCTCTGGTCTTCTACCAAAATATTGAAGGGTAATTTGTTCAATATTTGAATTTGAATATTTGATGTCTTGAAAGTGAAATATTCTGAGTTGGCGTATCATGAGGCCCTTTTGGCCGGTGCAGTGACTTGTCCTCAACCCAGCAAATGTGAGATGGAATGCGAGTGTCGAACTGACAATTTATTGAAGCCTCAAATGTGTGTCAGGTTGCACTTGTAGTTCACCATTGATAAATGTGTGCAATTAGTGACTTTTAAGAATGCATTGTACATCTCTAACACTTCAAAAGCCACATTTGTTATGCAGTATTCTGCTGATCTCCTGAACACAAGTTGTGAATTTAAGTAGCAGTTGACGCTATTGAAAGTTAACCTATACAGTAGTTGGTGTGAGTTACTTTGTGAACAATTTTTTTAAGCCAAAAAAGATTTTTTAACATGCTATAAAGTGTCTTCTGGTTTAAGATTCACAAAGCTTGATGATGTAGCTTGTGCCTTCTTCATGTTTGTGTCCAACACATTGGATTTGTTCACATACTTTCCAGCTCAACCCATATCAGTGCATAATTTCACTTTTTTTCTGGTTAAATAAGTGTTTTCACCTTGGCCAATCTATTAAACTAAGTTGACAACTTGTCTGGGTGGTGAACTTGGCTTAATCTAGCAGCAGGTACCATTACTGTCTGGTTTGGAAATATAGCATGGAAGTTCTTGTTTCTAACTAGTTAAATCCATGTTGCTTTCCTGAACTTATTGAGGCAGTCCACATTTTCTTTCAAGATAAAAGCTAATTTATGGAATTTAAAGGAGTGGTAATTAGATTCTTGTTGTAACGCCACATAACCTGGGTGCAAGGAATGTACATGCATTTAATGACTGTAAATGTTATTGCACATATGAATTGGGTGTTATAACACTATGTGGTAATCTAAAACTTCAACATCACATAGCTTGAATTAAGATGGAAAACACTGATGACAATTTTGATTCTTCATTGAACATTTTTTATTTTTATTTTGAAAAATAATAATTATTACTTAACAATAAGATGAGTAGAAAGTGTACCTTAGTTATCTACTAAAGTTTTAATGGCATTGTAATGATAGACTTTTCATGTGCAAGCTAGCTACCAAAAGTTGCATGGCTTTGAAAGTGTTTGCTTCTTGGCTTTGATTCATTACTAATCTATTTAACTTTTTTTCTTCTCCAGATAAAATAGACAGCTAAAGTTAATCTCCTTGCAGAAAAATAAGTTTACAATTTTACTTAAATACTCTTTAACTAAACTAATGTTGTGTAGATTCTGTACTGAAATTGAAGATTTAATTTCATTTATTGTACTCAGATCAATGTACTTTAAAAGAAATGAAAATCTTATTAATCAATACTGCTTCTTTCTATACTGAGAAGTTTTCTTAATCATTCAGTTAAATTTAGTGGATAAATTAAGAAGAAGAAAACTATAGAGGCTTGATAAGCAAGTATCTTTTCTATCACTGTGTATATGTCATGTCATTAAATCTGGATTTGAGTCATGCAATTATTTGGCTGCTTGCATGGATTGTGTTTTACTATTTGCGGTATTTGACATTATGCAACATACAGAATGTTAACCAAAGTGCATACCTTCTTAATGAGTCCAAAATAAAATAAGATATTGTATGGATTGTAAGATCTTGGGTTGAACTGGAGTCTGTGTACCAGTTAATTCATGGTAGAAAACTCTTTTAAATATAATTACTCAATTTTCAGGGATGGGAACCAAAGTTCAGAGTCTGCCAGGATATTACTCAATGAGAGATCTTAATGAGGAATCCAGTAGTTGTGGCTGGCCCCTATATTATGGAGATAAAACACTGGCAAATGGGCATTATCATAATTATTTGCCAAGTGCTGCTGCGGATGCATGTTCAGTACATGATAAGGATGTTGTGAAGCAAACAATGCTTGAGCACGAGGCCATATTTAAGAATCAGGTATGAAGAATCTAGTTCTTTTTACCTGTTGACCTTTAGCTTAAATAATATCAGTGAGGAGGTTAAGTTTGATTGGTCCAATAAAATATAAAAGTGAGAGAGGCTTTTTGGATTGTGAATTTTGATTTGCTGTGCTTCTCCAGAGTTTTTTCTACTTAAAATGTCCCTTTTTTCAATTTTTGCAGTGGATAGTTTTTCATCTATGCTATCAACACTAGTTTGCAAACTTGACTTTAATCAATTTTAGATATAGGTTTTTCTACCAAGTGGTGGCATTTTTCAGCTTAATTTATTTATGAACCCTATTATTAGTGAACCTTTTGATTTATTTATATTATGTATTTAATCAGGTCTTTGAACTTCACCGCTTATACAGAATACAAAGGGATCTGATGGATGAGGTTAAAATGAATGATTTACACAGAAACAAGATATCTGTTGAGACATCATTTTCCACTGGTCCCTTGGCTTCCCACATAACATCTGAAGATGGTAAGAAATGGCAGATTCCTGGATTTCCATTTGTTGGAAGTTCTACTTGTGCTAGACCATCTATTTCAGGTGTTGAGGGCATTCATTCTCCTTTGAGTTATAATAGAGTAATCAGTAGGCAAGCTGGTCTGTTCCCATCCCCAAATGGGAGTAGCTCGAAAGAAGTTGAGATACTGGGGTTTAGACCCTCAAAGGTAAGGAGAAAAATGTTTGACCTTCATCTCCCTGCTGATGAGTACATTGATACTGAGGAAAATGAACAGCCTGGTGATGAAAAGATTAGTGGGGCAACAAAATATCTTTCTGATAGAAATTATAAGCCTGAAAAGGGAGGTGATATGAACCTCTTTTATGGCAATGGTGGCCAGGAAGACAACACTTTAAGACCCGAGCGGTCTTTAAGAAGCGTAAATGGTCTGGCAGACTTAAATGAACCTGTTCAACAGGAAGAAACAAATGACATTGCATATGTTTCTCCCAAAAACCGTAATCCCTGTCAAGGGGCAACTGAATACTCTGATCTATCTGCTAAACAGAAGTCAAGGTTCTTTGGTTTGTCTAAGGAAAATTTACTGAACTCACATCATGGAACTGACAGCTGGGCTCAAAATAATGGATATTTGGATAATGACAGGAATGGAAAAATGTGGATTTCTTCAATAGAGTCAGGTTAGATTTCTTATTCAGCTGCTTGATTCAAATTTACATTTTGAACCTGTCTCTCCTATCTGATACATTTCAAAGACACATGTTAGCTATATTAGCATGTGTCTCCGGTGATTTTGTTAAAATAAACTGGTAAACTATATTATTTTAATAATAGTGAATTGCATGGGTATTTTTGGTCCAATTAGAATTTTGAAAGTTGTTTTGAAAAACATTGTATTTTTATATCTATTTTTTTTCATGTGGCGATAAACCAGTACTAATATTGATGTGTTATATGATAAATCATCAAATTGTTTTTGATGATGGCAGGGCAAGCTAAAAGCAATCTGAAACCCATTCCTCAAGTCCTCAAACAAGAGCAATCACTTTTATCTTCCCAAACAATGCAAGATGAACACAGTAAAGTTCAGGAACCTACAATTGATTGTCTACCTAATCGAAGCATGACGGATTTGTTGAGGGAAAAGAAAGCTAGTGGTTCAGATATCATTGAAAGAAATCGTGAATGCTCTGCTAATAAACTTTCAGAGTCTGTTGCATCATCACATAGGCATGGTCTCTTTGCAATCTCTCCTTCCTCAGATTTAGCTAGGTCTTGGTCTCAATCATCTTGGGAAATGGCTACTAGCCTAAACCAGAAGTTGATATCAGTACAGACACCTCCCTCTCCATGTCTAAATGCATCCTTTGCCTTGAGTAGAAGTTCCCAGTCACATCAGAGTAACGGGATGTTGGGAGATAGTTGGCCTCCTCTAAATATCAATTCAAAGCTTAATACCAGATTTCAACATGAAGCATATGGGAAAAATGGATTTTACACCAGGACATCATCTGGGACCAAGGAGCTTTCAGTCAACATCTCTTCAATTAGTTATCTCAACCAGGATAGTGATTGCAAGAAATTTCCTGAACATTTCAACAATGGTTCAGCAAACTGTTGCAAGAGCTCAACTTGCAATGACATGAAGTCTGCAAAAAATATTAACTTGAATGAGATGCTTTCAAATGGTTCTTCCAACAACTTGTTTTCCCAGTCAGGTCTTGGATTCATGGATGGAGAACAAGAGCAAGAGGAGCAGCTTGCAGTGTTGCCTTGGCTTAGAGCCAAGACAGCATCTAAGAATGAGGCACAAAATGCTGGTAGAAGCTTAAATGCCGGAGGTTTAAGTGTTTTCCAAGTTTCTAATTTATCTAACAAAGATGAATTTGGAAAGGGGTCTAACGGAAAATTTATGCACAATGTAACTCCAGGTTTGTGTCCAAATGATATTGAGCCAAAAAGGACAGTAGTTAATGAGGGCTCTAGTAGTAAAAGGAAAATTCTTGGTGTTCCCATATTTGGCATTCCTCATATTTCTTCTAAGGAGTCATCTTCATTCACCTCTCCATCTGTGTTGGTTCCTATTTCATCTGACGTAGAATTAGTGGAAAATAATCAGAGAAAACATATTCTTGATATTAACTTGCCTTGTGATGCTTCTGTTCCTGAGTTTGACGAACAAGCTGTCACTGAAGTTATTGTTTGTGAGACTAGATCTTCTACTACAAAAGCCAACTCTAGAAATCAGATTGATTTGAACTTGAGTATGGATGAGGAGGATGAAGCATTTCTGACAAATATTCCAGCAACCAGCTTAGAAACTAAGTTAGAAATAGATCTTGAAGCCCCTGCCATTCCTGAGACAGAGGACAATGCCATTCCTGAAGAAAAGAAGCTTGAAACTCCATCAGTATCGCCACAGGGCACAGTTGAAAAGCTGCAGGATGAACTTATGAGGTATGCAGCAGAGGCAATTGTTGTCTTGTCATCTTCTTGCTCTCAGCAAGTGGATGATGTGATCAGCAGTCCATCAGAAAGCCCGGTAGTGGACCCTCTAAGTTGGTTTGTGGATATAGTTTCCTCATGTGTGGATGATTTGCGGAAGAAGATTGATAATCAAAGAGGAAAAGATGGTGAGGATAATGAGGAATGTTCCTCAGATGGCATGGATTACTTTGAATCAATGACATTGAAACTGACAGAGACCAAAGAAGAAGAATACATGCCCGAGCCCCTTGTTCCGGAAAACTTTAAAGTGGAAGAAACTGGAACAACCTCTTTACCTACTAGGACACGAAAGGGGCCTGCTAGGAGAGGGAGGCAGCGAAGAGACTTCCAAAGGGACATCCTTCCAGGCCTTGCGTCTTTATCAAGGCACGAAGTAACGGAAGATCTTCAAACGTTTGGAGGGCTCATGAGAGCAACAGGCCATGCATGGCATTCAGGATTAAACAGGAGAAGCTCATCTAGGAATGGATGTGGTAGGGGTAGGCGGCGGTCACAGCCACAGGTAAGCCCGTCTCCCCCTCCTCCCGTGGCAGCCATTGAAACGAGCACCCCACTTATTGAGCAGCTTAATAACATTGAAGTGGGATTGGAGGATAGAAGCCTAACAGGTTGGGGCAAGACAACCAGAAGGCCCCGCAGACAAAGGTTTCCGGCCGGTAATCCTCCGTCCATCCGGTTAATCTGATCACTGGTAGAGGCTTAAATTTATAGATGAGAATTTATAGAGGGTAAGCACAGAGCAGGTCCATTGCAATATTGTTGGAACACAATGTTAATCTGAAGCATGGGAAAGGGAATTCTCTTGTAAATTTCTTCAAACCCGAATTTGGGTATATGTTTGATTTTCAGTCAGTCTTTGGTCGATACCAACTTAAATAACGTGGCATGATTTCTTCTTGGTTGTCTCTTTTAAGAACTGTTGGGAGGAGATATATACAGCTTGTGCACTCTCATTGTCTTGGATTTTTACTACTGATTTTTGGGTTATACTGCACATTAAGCTGCATGCTTAAACGAATTCCATCTCCAATCAAATACCACTTTTAGCTTATGACAGGGTCATAGATTTGTTACTTTGTTGTGGATATTTATGGTAACATTCTTCTCCTCAATCACAGATTTTCATTAGTGTAATCAAAGATTTTCCAGTTTTGTAGTTATAAAGGATGCATAGATGTTCAATATATATAACTTTCCTGTTAAATTGCAATCCCCCTACCATGTGGATTCTTTTCTTTTTCAACAGAAAAAAAATAAAATTCCATAGATGTAATTTTAATGTAGATACACCCTTTTTATATGTATTTTATGTTTTTGGAATATTTTTATATGTCAACTGTTAATTTGAGTTTATATCATAAACCATGCATCCCTCCTCAGGGTGAGATCTTTTCTGCCCTGAGCTAATGCTGTACTTCTAATTATTTAAATATTGTTTTCCTTGTATTTTTTAATTGTAAAATTATCAATAATTCTTTCATAATATTTTTTTAAAATTATTTTCAATAGAAATTAGAACAAGATTATTAAATCTGTATTGTGGTAGTCGATGTCAAATATTTTAATAATTTTAATTTTGGAAAACTTCTTTTATATTTAACAATAATAGAAATAGTTAATATTATTTTATAAGTATACATTAGGGAAACAACAAGCTATAAGTTTGAACCGTAAATTTAACTCTTTTCAATTAATTATTTAAGTTTTTGGATACTAAATAAAAATCTCAAAAATATTTTCATATATATCATATTGCTAAAATATTCTTTTACTCAATTATTTGATTCATAATATATAAAAAATAAAATGAGTCAACATTTTTTTAAATAAATTCCCCCTCAATATCTATTTCATTTGCAATTTTTTTCTCTTTCATTTTAAATTATGCATTTTTTCATTTTTATTTAAAATGGCAAAAAAGTTGTTTCTTAGGTAACATTTTCAACAATTAAACAAATATAAACAAAAGAAGTTATAATCTATAAATAAAAAAAGATCTAATAAATAAATGGTAATGAGAATAATGAGATGAAAAATACTACTTGAGTGTTAATTTCATATCTTCAACTTGCCTTAATTTTGTCTTTTTCCCATAACTCATCCGAAAGTAACTGGGAGAATAAATTTGGAATAAAAATTAAAAAGTAATTGGGATAATAAATTAGAAATAAAAAATAAAAAGTGAAGTGACTGTTTACTAATGTGCAAGAAAAATGAATGATTTCAAACATAATGTCTAGTGTAATGATAAAATATGACAATTGATGAGAAATTTACATGAAATAAAAAAAAAAAAGGTGATGTGATTATTTACTCCTAGGTGCATGTGAGAGAAATTATTTCAAACACAATGTTTAATGGTAAAGATACAAAATGATGATTTGGGAGAAAACTACATGCCAGTGGAGTTTCAAACTTCAATTTGCTGATTTCAACAAAATGTCACAATTTTGAATGATTGTAAAGAGAAAGGTACATAGAGATAAAGGGGAAAAAAAATAAAGAGAAAGAGAAAATAAATGAAAGGAAAAATGTTTAAATGTTCCTTTAGATTTAGAAATTTTATTATATCCATAATTACATATTTTAATGTTAATATTTACTGCCTCTTTATTTTTTAAAGTAATATATTAGATAATAGAAATATCACTTATCACTGATTAATATTTTGTTGAGTGATATCTGTCTTACTATGATTATTTTAATTTTCTAATTAAAATGTATAAAATTTATAACAACAATAGAAGAATGTATTTTAATTGATGCACACTTTTTTTTCAAAATTACTTAAAGAGATATTTTTTATATTTTTGGAAATTAATTGCACGTTTTTTTTAATTATGAGCTATCTGCAAACTCAATATACCTTATTAATAATTATTGAATTTCAATTTATGTATAACTTTTCATTTTGCTTACGCTTCTGTTAATATATATAAAAAATATGTTTGATAATTATATATATATATATATATATATATATATATATATATATATATATATATATATATATATATTATTTTTTTT
>Ga0123342_1006517_pt1 | contig 16120 bp, 18 predicted proteins | sample Turbeawhitnodule_FD_89960 | JGI IMG/M metagenome (GOLD analysis project Ga0123342, IMG submission 89960) | Root nodule microbial communities of legume samples collected from Mexico - Turtle bean Mexico white nodule | ecosystem: Host-associated > Plants > Roots > Nodule | place: Mexico: Nepantla... | reverse complement strand
GATTGCTTAGTGGTGTTCCTCAGTGGTTTCTGAGAAGACTGGATGTAGCTCTGGGTTTAGAGTGAACCAGTATAAACATCTGTGTGCATTCTCTCTATCCTTAATCTCTTTAAATTCAGTTTTGATATTTGTAAACTGGTATAAACAACCTATTGTTTCTGCGAAACAACCGATTGTTTTTGCGAAACAACCGATTGTTTTTCTGGTGTTGTGCTTTTTGCTTTGTGTTTTGAAAAACTGATTTCTTAATCAAGATATTCTTGAAAAAAATTTATTCAAGGCTTAAAAGTTTTCGAAATCCCTCTTTAAACCATTCACCCCCTCTAGTTTAAAGCCATACATTCTAACACTTCCTATCGCAATGAAGGGCACGATAGGAAAAATATTCATTTAGATAGTAGAATAATCCTTTTTAATGTTTATTTCATCACATGTTTTAATATCCTCTTCTATTAATGACTTATATTCAATCTTTTTATTTATTTTTATTTTATGCATTTATTTTAACATATATGCATTTATTTTAACATATATACATGTACTATTATTATTTTTTATATATTATATAATTTCTACTTTCATTAATTTGATATTACATAATCTACAAATTTATACTTATACACACATTACAATTCATCAAAAAACCCCAAATAATCTTACTCTTCATCGTTTAATATTAATACAATTAATTTTAACTTGAAAAATATAGTTATAACACATAGATAAGTTTGACATCTACATTGTTAAAATGTATTTCATGATATGACATTTATTACGATAATAATTTGCCCTTATTTTACTTCAACACGGATGTTTTTCTAGTCCCTAAACTCAAAGTCCTAAACACTCAACCACATGCCCTAAACAGTAGACCACACACCCTACACCATCAACAACAAACCACTAAAAAATACACCACAAACCTAAACCTACATGTCATTTCAAAATCCTTTATAAAACAATCAAATATTTTTATTTTAACCCACAACCTATTTTAAACCCAATTTCTTTAAACATATTGATAATTTTATGGTAAAAAAATTCTACTTTCATGGTAAGAATTAAATATTTTATATTGTTTAATTTTTTTATACATTTATATTTTTGAAACAATGTAAAAACCCTACTTTTTTTATTTATAATTTCCTAAACCTTGCCTCATTTACTTACAATTCTATAAACCCTACTTCACTCACTTTATTTCTATTTTTTAAACATAACTTAAATATTTTTAATTTTTCAAAATCCTTTATAAAGCAATAAAATATTTTTTATTTATATCTATACCATAAAATGATTTTTTTTTTTAAAAAAAAATTAATCATTTTATGGAAAAAAAAATTCACTAAATTAAAGTCATCATAGGTTTACAATGCTAAGAGAATAAAACACGTTTACAATGCCATCTAGCCCATATTGATAAAAACATGAATAAATGTAAAAGGATCCAAAACATGTTAGACTAACACATTCATCTATATCTAGTTTGAGTTACTTTAGTTATTGTGAATATAAACCATTAGATCTTATGAGAGTTTAACACAAATGTTGATATATTGAATTGTTAGACAATTACTACCTAATTTTCAATTTTTAATTTTGATTACTAACTCTCTTTTTTTTAGATAATACACATTTATTTTATAAAAAATTCATGTTAGGCGTTACCATGAAACCTGATATCTCAGCTAGGCTGACACCCCATAATCTAATAGATGTGTCATTACATTAAAAAATATTATTAAACTTGAAAAAAGAAAGAGAAAAAAAGAAAAAAGAGTACAAGTAAGTATGAGGGGACTTGGCCAAAACTCATACATAAGAATGAACCTCAAATTGAGACCAATAACACCTTTTAAGAAAGAACATTGTACTTGTATAGACTTATATGACCTAAATAGTACCTGTTACCGGCTTGAACAATTGTCTCTAATCCCTCGGTCGCTCCTCCTTTTCCTTCTTGTACTCACTCCTTGGTGTTCGGTAAAAGGTTCCCCGATTATCAAGTAAGTGCTTTTTATACGAGTGATTGATATATTGATAAAATCGTACCTTACTCTTATCTGACAATGCTTATTTATAATGCTCATAATGGGCTATTTCGTTTATGGGTCGTATCTGACATGTATCTTTGATAAAACAATATTACTTTAATTATCGCGTGGTTATCGATTTATAGGATATTACCTGATTTATTGTGTATCTCTTTATTTTCTATTTAATATAACCAATTCATCCGGTCAGTCGGTTACCGATGCTGAGTGACGAGGTTTGTTCGGCTCCAACTGATACACATGCCCCCCAAACTCGAGGGAGAACCTTTCAAAAAAGCCAGGATGTAACTGTTTGGTGTCTCGAGGTTGGAAGTGATATTTTTTTATCATTAATGGTTTGTTGACCACATGTTTTTGCTTTGTATTTTTTCATAAGTATGAATTTCGATCGAACGTTCTACTCTAATCAATTTAATAAGTTGAATTTTGATTGCTTGATTTACCTTGCATTTTCTTGTTTGGGAGGGATTGTCGTTTAAGACAAAGCTTCCTTACCCGAGCTAACTATTTGGTTTATCACTATTCAGGAGGGATTTCCACGTTGGGGCAAAGCTTCCTTAGCCGAAGTGTAGAGAATTTTAGGCATTGAGAGGGATTTTCGATTATTTGGCAAAGCTTCCTTAACCGTGCCAAGCCTTGGGGCATCGGGAGGGATTTCCATGTTAAGGCAAAGCTTCCTTGACCGAGCCGAGTCTTTGTGTTGAACAAGGTGCTTTGATGCTTCCAAATCTGAGTAGAAAAGTTGAAGAACATGTTGTTGTGTTCGTGTGTGTGGTTTAGTAGTTTTTGAAATGTCAATTTGCACCTAGTACTGATCCAAGCTTACTTGAGTCTTTATCTCTTTGAAATGAAGTGTTTTCTACTATATATATATATATATATATATATGATTTTTCTTTTAGGGTAGACACTTTAGTTGTTACTCTTTGATTTTTTAAATTTAAAGCAATTCAGGGAAGACTCTGGTTAGGAAATACTTAGTTTTTAAGTTTTTCCACCTGTGACTCATCTTTGTTTCCTGAGAGTTGACTTGGTTAACTTCTTAATTAAAAAATAAGTTAATAGGTATTAGTGTCCATTCATATTAGGGATTTCATTCGTGCATGACTAGGTCATATTCATCACATTCATACTTCTGTTGAAGACATGTCTAGTGATACAAAGTATTCTAGTTCATCATCAACTGCAATTGTAAATCCGAATTTTGAAATTATGGACCAACGAACCCTCAGAGAACTTGCTGCTCCAGATGTTTCCATCCAAATTATGTGTATCCAATACCCAGATATGGATGTGAAATGTGAGCTTAAATATGGTTTGATACACTTGCACCCCCATAAGCATCTTAAGGAGTTCCATACATTGTGCACCCCCATGAAACCAACTAGGGTCTCAGAGGAGCACATCAAGCTTAAAACATTCCTTTTTTCACTCCAAGATGCAGCTAAAGATTGGATATACTATTTGCCAACAAGGTTAGTGACTAGTTGGGAAGGGCTAAAGAGGGTATTCCTTGAAAAAAGTTTCCTGACATCTAGAATCACATTAATATGAAAGGAAATATACGGGATCATGCAGCATGACATGGAAAGTCTCCATGAATACTAGGCAAGATTCAAGAGACTATGTACAAGTTGTCCATACATCAGTCTACACTATGCATATAAGTATGTATACATGGAATGATGTCATCTTGTGCCGAGTGTTTCCAACAACTTTGAAAGGAGTAGCTTTGAGTTGGTTTACTCGGTTACCATTGTTATCTATTGATTGTTTTAATACTCTAGTTAAGAAGTTTGGAGCTCAGTTTGCTACGAGTCGCCCATATCATTTGACATCAATTGATTTGGTAAATATAAGACAAGAAAATGGAGAATCGTTGAGAATATTTATGGAGCGCTTTAGAAAGGTGGCGCTAAGTATACGTAATCTTAGTCCAAAAGTTACTATGCATCATATGATTACAGCTTTAAGGTCGAGACCATTTTCCGACAACCTTTGTAAAAAACCAACAACAAATCTTGTTGAGTTGAGGCAACCTGCAACAAAGTTTATGCAGGTGGAAGAGTTGAGGGAGTTTTGAAATCAAGTGAGGGTGGAAAGAGGAAGTGAGAAGAAGTCGAATGAGAAGGAAGGAGGACATCAATATAAAAGAGCAAGAGAGGAACCTCGTGGCCGAAAATTTCAACAATATACACCTTTGAGCACCAACAAAGCATGAATACTATAAGAAGCAATGGCAACCGAGATAATTCCGCCACCAAGGAAAGTAAGAACGCCAGAACAAGTTGATCAAAGCAAATTTTGTCAATACCATACAAATCATGATCATCATACGGAAGAATGTGTAGCTTTGAAAGATCGAATTGAAGAATTAATTCAAGTTGGACAGTTGAGACGCTTTGTAAGAGATGGATGAATACGGAATAGACAGAGTCCAGAGCCGAGAGGAAGGAGATATCGGTAGGAGAGAAGAATGACTTGAAAGCAGAGGTGACATGAGAGGTGACATGAGGGTTGAAAGAAGAGAAGGAAGAATGGAGATACGAGACAAAAGGGGTTATCATAGTCCTCAAAGGAGGAGAAGTCGTGAACAAAGTCTAGGAAGACCTGTTAGGAGTTTCGAAGGTTTTGCTGGAGGAGGAATGTCTTCGGTTACAAGAAAGAAACATTTAAGGAATGCTAGAGTAGTAAGTCATGTTTTTAAAAAAGAGAAGTTTGCCACCAATGTTGTTTACTGATGATGATTTCCAAGAAATTGATCCTGAACAAGATGATCTGATGGTGATAACGGTGGAGATATCAGAGTATGTTGTCATGAAAACTCTCGTAGATCAAGGAAGTTCGGTTGATATCTTGTTTTGGGAAACATTATGCAAGTTGCATCTGAAGGACGAATATATGATACCATTTCGAGAACAATAATCGGGTTCTCAGGTGAGAGAGTTGATAAAAAGGGGTATTTTGATTTGTAGGAAACATTTGGAAGAGGAAGTGCAACAAAAACGATTAAAATCAAGTATTTGGTGAAGGATGCATGCACTTCATATAATGCTTTGTTGGGAATATCTTCGTTGAACAAGCTAGGAGTCATACTGTCGACACCACACTTGGCTATGAAATTTCCAATTGAGAGAGGGGATATAGCAACCATATATGTCAATCAAAGAGTTGCCCGAGAATGTTATGTCGCAGGACTGGAAATGGTTCAAGAGCCAAGAATGCTAAGAAGGAGGGTGGAGAGCAGAAATTTGGTGGCAATGGTAGATTTAGACCCAAGAATGAATGATGAGGAGAGAATGGAGTCGAGAGAAGAAACACATCTATCTAGCCAGGGGAGGAGGAAAAGCAGTGCACATATATAGGGGGAAGCATGCCAGAAGAATTAGTAAATGGGATGATTGCAACGTTATGAAGAATTAATGATTTGTTTGCATGGAAAGTGACCAATGTATCGGGAATAGATCCTGAAGTTATTTCCCATAAGCTGTCCATATGTCGGGAAGCAAGGTTGGTAGCTCATAAGAGAAGAAAAATGGGAGAAGAAAAACGAAAGGCAACTTTTGAAGAAACTGAAAAATTGTTGCAAGCTGGTTTATCCAAGAGGCTCAATACACAACGTGGTTAGCAAATGTGGTGCTTGTTAAAAAGCCAAGTGGAAAGTGGAGAATGTGTTTTGATTACACATATCTAAATAAGGCATGCCCAAAAGACTCGTATCCACTGCCAAGTATTGATAGATTGGTTGATGGAGCTTCCAGCCAGGATGTGATGATTTTTTTAGATGCTTATTCTGGTTAGAATCAAATACAAATGTACAAGCTGGATATACCTAAGAAAACTTTCACCACTAAAATGACAAATTATTGTTATAAAGTTATGCCTTTTGGCTTGAAAAATGCTGGAGCAACACATCAAAGGTTGATGAACAAGGTTTTTAAAGAACAAATTGGGAGAAATATGGAGGTTTATGTGGATGACATGATTGTTAAGTCATGTGTGGTGGACGAGCATCTGAAAGATCTTGAAGAAGTCTTCGTGAAAATAAGAAAGTATAATCTACGATTGAATCCTGAAAAATGTGTCTTTGGGGTGAGAGGTGGAAAGCTTTTAGGGTTCATGCTTACTAATAGAGGAATTGAAGCAAATCTGGATAAATGTGAAGCAATTTTGAACATGAGAAGTCCGACGAACTTAAAATAAGTACAGAGGTTGGTAGGAAGACTAAATGCCTTGACAAGATTTCTGGCAATCATTGCCGAGAGATCAAAGCCGATAATAAAGTTGTTGAGAAAAGTTGAAGCCTTCAAATGGAACGAGCAATGTGAGCAAACCTTCTCCATGATTAAGAAAATGATAGTTGAACCCCTAATCCTAGTTAAGCCAGTGTCAACCCAACCTATAATTGTATATCTAGCAACCTCAAATGAAGCCATAAGAGCAGCCTTGATCCAAGAATACCCAGAGTAAAACCCGATATACTTCGTAAGCAGAGCCCTACAAAATGCCAAAACAAGATACTATTTAGTTGAAAAAATAGCCCTTACCCTTGTGTATATGCAAGACGTCTCCGACCATATTTAAGAATCATCAAATAATTGTGAGGACCGACTATCCGATAGCAAATTTTTTGAGAAAACTAGAACTTGTAGGTAGAATGGTGGCATGGTTAGTGGAGCTTTTAGAATTTGGAATTGGATACGAACCACGAGAAGCTATCAAAGTGAAATCTCTTGCAAATTTCATTATTCAATTGCCGACAACAACATCTGAGCAAGAAGCATGGGTTCTATATGTTGACGGATCGTCAAACAAGAAAGGGAGTGGAGCAGGAATTGTACTAAAAGAACGGAGACATTTTCAACTAGAGATGGCTTTGAAATTTGAATTCAAAACTTCAAATAATCAAGCCAAATATGAAACCTTAATTGTAGGATTAATTCTTGCCAGAGACATGGGAGCTCAAAACGTTATACACAAAAGTGATTCTCAACTAACAGTGGGACTCATAAAAGGTGAGTATTGTGTAATAGATCCTTTGTTACTAAGCTATTATTGATGAATTTTTACGGCAAGTGCATCGTGTTTGTCAGAAGTAATAATTGTCCCTAAGGATGGATATCGATCTCACAAGGAACAGCGAATTATCGAGTACAATATTCGCTAAATATAACAATAGAACAATAAAAAGAATTTTGAGTTGGTTATGTTGGCACTGATCAATAAGAAAACAAACAAAGAATTAGTTGCTTCAATTGGAAAAATAAGGATTAGGTTTCATCTCTCTCACTCTCATGTATTTTGATTAGCATGTTAATATTAAGTTCTTTGATTGAATTTGATGATCATAAAATATTCATTTATATCGATCTCTCAAATATAAAATCCTTTATAATGTTTCCTAAATATCGATCTCTCGCATACTTATAAAAATAACTTAGAATCACACTCAGACGTTAATGGTAATTAACATTTCAAGTCTATCTCTAGCAAGCAAATATGCTAAGTATTATTGTTTAGGTCTGAACCCTAAAGTACCTCTCAGTCAGATTTAAGATTCTCAATTTGTCACGGAAATTTAAAAGTAAAACAATAATACCAATAATCAATCAAGAACTGAATATTAATATATAAGATATCACCTCAATACATAAGGGTTTGAGCATATTACTCCCTATCCAAAAGGGTACAATTAGCCATGCATACTTCTAGCACCTTCCATTCTCCCAATTGGGTTACAATTCACTCTATGATGTTTTTCTCTTATTCTGGCACACTAGGGTTGAGCCTTTAGCCCCTATTTATCCTAGTTTTCTAGGGTTAGGTCGCTTCCTATGTCGCGCTAATGGGCTAAGTGATAAAACATAAAAAAAAAACTCAATCTTTCTTTGCATCTTTTTCCATTCTGGGACCTTCCAGCTTTCTCTTTCTAGCTCAAATTATTATCCTTTACTCCAAATCTTCATTCCTCCCTAAAAATCTGTAATTAACACCAAATTTGGGAATAAAATGCTCTTATTCAAATAAAGCTCATAAAAAATGTAAAAAGGTATAAATTCATAAATTATGGATTATTTTATATGTAAAATAGCAATAAATCCTCATAAGTGCCTATATTTTAATATGAAATATTACTAAAATTAGACACTTATCAATTATCATAAAGTTTTAAACATCATGAAAAACTTTGGTAATACTGAAATCAAGCACATTCCAAGAGAACGAAATTCAAGAGCAGAATCATTGTCCAAACTGGCAAGTCAATGAAGGCAGACTTAGCATAACTCAATTATACAACACACTATGAATAGTTCGATAGTTGGAGTTGAAGAGTGTTCGACAGTTACAACAACAAAAGATGATTGGATCAAATCATATAAGGAAGTAATGAAGAATCAAAAGCAAGGGATTGAAAATGATGTTAAAATGCAAGAAAAGTCGCCAAGTTTGTCATTATAGGAGATGAACTATATAAGAGAGGACATTGAACTCCACTATTAAAGTGTCTTTCTGAAGAACAGGCCAAGTATGTGATCCGAGAGCTTCATGAGGGACTTTGCGGACTACATTTTGGTGCACGTACGATGGCGACAAAAGATTTACGTGTTGGGTATTGTTGGTCGACAGTACGAGAGGATTATAATGAATATGTTCAAACTTGCAAGAAATACCAAGAGTTTGGTAATCTTAATCACATAATGTCTCAAAATTTACAAGGAATTGTTTCACCTTGGCCATTTGCCAAATGTGGGATGGGCATTATAGGCTTATTCCCTTTAGGACGAGGACAAACAAATTTTTTGATTGTTGCAGTGGATTACTTCACAAAATAGATAGAAGTTGAAGCTCTCACAAGAATAACTACTCAACAAATTTAAACATTCGTGTGGAAAAAATATAATTTTTAGATTTGGTATCTCACATACTATTATAACTAACAATGACCGACAATTTACTGATAAAAAACTTATGGAATTCTATGCAGATTTAGGAGTTAAATCTATAACAACTTCGGTTGAACATCTGCAAATAAATGGACAAGCGGAGTTCGCCAACAAAGTTATTCTTGACCAGTTTTAAAAAAGACTTAGAAATGCAAAGGACTATGGGTCGAGAAGTTACCAGAGATACTATGGGCATACAGATGCACGCCGCAAACAACAACTGGAGAAAGTCCATTCCACATCACATATGGTACTGACGCCATGATACCAGTTGAAGTAAATGAACCAACTTTGCGAAGATAGATAGAAGACTAGGACATAAACAACGAATGCTTAAGAACATATTTGGATTTGATTGAAGAACTCTGAGAGAAAGCAAAAATAAGAGAGGAAGCAGTGAAGAGAAGAGCATGCAAAAGGTTTAATGCCAAAGTCAAGCCGAGTGTTTTTAACAAAGGAGATCTAGTATGGAGAATGAGAACTAAAGCAAGAAAGGATCCAACCCAAGGAAAATTAACACTAAACTGGAAGGCTCGTTTAAAATAGTTGAAAATCTACAAAATGGAGCTTATAGATTAGAAACACTAGATGAAAAGACAATGTCGAGAACATGGAATGCAAGTCATTTGAAGTTTTATTTCAGCTAAGAATTCTATGTAATGCCAAGCATCAATCATTGAATATAAAACCTTTCAGTAAAGGATGGTTTCCGATGTATAAAGAAATTCTTATTCAAGATTGAACTACCTAATGAAGAAGTTATTCATATGAAGATCGAACTACTTAATTTCTCAATACTTCATCTAATTTAAACCTCTCAGCTTAGGATGTTTTCACTCCAGGTGAATCCCTCTCGAGAGCACATTTTATCTAATTCAAACCTTTCGGTCTAGGAAGCATTCACTCCAGGTGAAATCCCTCCTGAGAGTGCATTTCATAACTCAAACCTTGTAGCTTAGGAAGCTTTCACTCCAAGTGAAATCCCTCCCGAGAATGCATTTCATCTAATTCAAACCTCTCGACCAAGGATGTTTTCACTCCAAGTGAATCCCTCCTGAGAGTGTATTTCTTCTAAGTAAAACCTCTTAGCTTAGGATGTTTTCACTCTAGATGAATCCCTCCCGAGAGTACATTTTATCTAATTCAAACCTCTCGGTCTATGAAGCTTTCACTCCATGTGAAATCCCTCCTGAGAGTGAATTTAACCCTAACTAAAACCTCTCGGCCTAGGATGTTTTCACTCCAGGTGAATCCCTCCCGATAGTGTATTTCATTTAAGTAAAGCCTCTCAGCAAAGGATGATTATCATTCCATTTAAATCAAATCTCTCAGCCAAGGAAATTCTCATTCCAGGTGAATCTTTAGAGCAAGAAATAAATGTCAATTTTTTCTTACTAAGCGAATCTACATAATCCAACACTTAGAAATTCTCGGTCAATGATGTTTCAACAACAGCTAAATGTTAAAGATAAACTTTTCGGATTAATAGAAAGTATAAATCTCTTATTTTAGGAAATAACTTACGTTGTTAAAATAAATGTTCTTAACTAAATAAACTCTAATTAAAATCATTTAATCATTTTTTATGATACATTTAAAAGGCCCAAAGGTCGAAAGGATTAAGAACTTTTAAATCATATTTATATAATTTAATTTTTTAACAAGTTATTTTGAAAATGTTAAGAGGTCGTTTGGTGGAAAGCTTTAACCACATTTTGAGTTGTTTAGGGTTTGAGTTGTTTTATCATAAGTTGAGAACTCCTAGAGGTCGAAAATACCAAAGTTTATTTATTTTTAGATACAAGTTTAAAACACTTAGTCATTTCATTTTATAAACTTGTCATGTTGAATGACCGAAAGGTTGAAAGATTGAAAAGAAAATTATGACGCTGAAACTATTATATTAAAGTTTAACAACTTCAAAAATGGCAAACAAAAGCCAAGTCAAAATATATCAAACTGGTAGCTAATGACCGGAAGGTATTACAAAAAATAAGAAATTACAACTAAATCATTCTTCAACATCAACATTCTCATCGTCATGTGCGGCTTCCTCTTCCGGTACTACATCATAAGGAATGTCATCAATTGGAATGAGCTTTTCGTTGTGAAAATCCTTGCCTAAAATAAAATTTCCTTCATCCAAAGGAATCTTATAAAAATATGTGGCTTATAGAAAGGCTTTGGAAAAAACTAGCTTATGTTGATCAACAACAAAGTTCTAAGCTTCTGTGAGGTTTTTCTTTAACTAGCTTATCTTAAGCTCTAATTCATTTATCTTCTCGGCATCAACATGTTTAACAGCAGATAAATCAGATAAGCCCCCCTTCAACCTTTGTATTTCACCTTGAAATGTTAACCTTTTGGCAGTCAAACTAGAAATTTCATCCTTTAACAATTCTTTTTCAGCTTTGCAATGAGCATGGGCATCCGACAATTCTTTGATTTGATTGGTCAAAGTCAAGTTGGCTTCAAGAGAAGATTCAAGACTTTTGCTAGACTCAGCCAACTCCTTCTTCACATTTTTGAATTCAGTGGTAGAGACATCATTAACAATTTCTTCTCAAAGCCTTTTCGCAATTAGTAAAGACTAAGTGGCAAGCTTGATCGCTGAATCCATCAGAGAAGACACATTGGCCGACTGAAACATGTGGTGAGATGGCCCATCTAGGTTAGTGTGAACAAATCTCGAGAATCGTGTTGAAGCAACGAAAATAGTTTCAGAAAGTGGTTGAGAGGAGCTTCCAACAGCATGATGATGACGCCTTGGAGAAGAATGTGACCACCTACTACTTCTATCTCCTTTTATACTCTTCTTATGAGGCTCAACAACAACATTACCAACATCATCGGTTTCAATAATAGTAACTTCAACTCGAGAGATGGGTTCTACAACTTCAACCTCCCTTTCAGGTTGAACTTCCCTTCCGGGTTTAGGGGTGGTTGAACCGCCAGTTCTGCTGAATAAATTTGAAAAATATGCTCGTCCTTTTGGATTTATGGCAGCCATCAAACTTGAAATCCAAGAGAAAAATTAGCAAAGTTAAAATTCTCTTCTTCAAAAAAGAAATTTTGAAAAATAATACATACCGATAAAATCCTTCTCTGGTTTATGGGAAACATAAATTCGTAATAGAGCGCGAGTAGGAAGCTTTCGGGATAGATGGTTAAGAACCGAGAGAACATGATGATCTTATGCACTCATTGAATGGTATGACCAGGAATTGAACTTTAAAGGGGTACTCGTCCAAAAGAACAAAAATTTTGGGACGTTACCATCATAAAAATAGTTCTTACCGGTTTTTTCAATCAAAATCTTGAAAAACCACCTTTAAAGTTTTTATAAGAAGAGGTGAAGGGAAAGAAGAGAAGCTTTCGAACAACTGATCAAAGACAACCAACTCGATCATTTACCAGGCCGAGAACTATAAAAATAAAGAAAACTCACGGATTAGGAGACAATGAAATATATTTACACAAAATGCGAAAGGCTTGCATAGAAGCTCAGCTATTAGGATGTAGTTGAGTAGGGGCAACGTTAAGAAGACGAAGAACACCCATTTGAAATTCATCCAGTGGAAACCAAACATGAATGTATGTAAAGAGACATTCATAAAAATAAAAGAACTCACAAGCCTCGCCTTCACAACCATGACAAACATTGACGATAGCTCGAGCACGCCGAAAAGAAATAATTTCTTCAGTGGCATCGGGAGAATAAATAGAAATTTTAGATAAAAAGCTACGAAGGGCTGAAGAATAGCGATACTGTGAGAAGTATTCATGAACTTTAGGGTTAACCTAGTCATAGCCACGACAAAGACTCCAATTCTCTTCTACTCTCTCGGCTCTTTCTTTAGCCTTAAGATCCACAACTTCACCACTTGAACTCATATCAAGTTTTATTTTTTAAAAGAGATACGGTAGTTGATGAAGCATCCGAATGAATGTTTTTATTTGTCTCAATCATCTTCCCTATAACCCCATTACTCTCGCTCGAAAACTCGTCAGAAACGAAAACAAACTTGAGGAAGACATAATACCTTCTAAAAATAAAAAAGTATTAAATGCAGTGGGGTATACCATTTGAGACCAAATATTTATATTGTTTACAAACCCCTTTCAAACGACACACCGTAACATCATGATCGTTGAATTTGAATGCATCCAACGATCAATGATTGATAAGCCTTCACCTTAACGGTACAGTAAATATGCACATGCAAAACGATACAATCTTTTTATACGAAAGTGTATTTAATATACAGAATCTCATAAATGCCAAAATCAAAATCATTTCCCGAAAACCTGATGAGCATTTAAGACGACATTTCGCCTTCTCTAAAAGGCATATTATCTTTTTAATTCTTTATGTCTGGGGGGCTAGTGTACTGTCTGGGCCGAAAGGTTGAAAAGTTTAGGTTGAATGACCGAAAGGTGGAAACGAAACATAAATGAATAAATAATTATGGTATAATTACCTTATTTGTCCCTACATTTAGGGTCAATATTCAATTTAGTACAGTGGTTTTTAAAAAATCAATTTGGTCCCTATGTTTTATAAAATGTATATAAATTGGTCATTTTCGTTAAGTCGCACCTTACGGCGTCAAGTGTTGCTTATGTGGCAGAGACGTGGGATTGAGAGATGTGGCGTGTCAAGATCAGGTGCTGACGTGGTAGTGGAACCATTGAAATTAGGATTGGAAGCGTAGAGGAATTGAATCCCTTCAATATCATCATGCGCTAGCACCACCTTCTTCCTCTGCGACGAAATCGTCGGAAACATAATCGCTTCTTCCAAAGACGACTGACCTAACCCTAACAAGTGCCCAATCTCGTGCACCCCCACTGATTCCAAATCCACCGCCATTGGGAGTGTCGGTTGTGTCATGTTGCCGAAAACCACCTAGTCCTCGTCAGCATCCAGGTGGAACCTTCCATTCGTCGGCGAGAACGTGTGTGCCAATGTCCCCAAACTATCGTCAAATGGCTTCCTATCGTTGTGTTCACCGCTGAAGAAACCGATCTTGATGTCAGCGCTGAAGTACAACACCGTTTCACGGAACATTAACAACGTCACCTTCGCTCGCCAAGTGAAGGCGGTAGCGAAAACGCCTTTGATGATGTCGCTAAGGTCTGAGCTTTGACCCAGTCGTCCTTTTCGAGAACAGAAGATGATGAGTTGAGAAGAGTGGCAGAAGCAGAGGCCATTGTTGAATCTTATCTCAACCACTACCAACCTTTCTACCACACATGCAATCCCTTTCTTTGATTTTATAACTCTCTAACTCTTGTTTCTTTCAGCTAAGGCTCCTTGCTTGACACGTGGATGATAATCTCTGCTCACATTGCACCCCCCTTCGTGGTTCAAATGCATGTTTTTTTTTCCTCATCTTGTCCTCTTCCAATGCATTGGTGCACATTCAATGACACCATGTGTTCTTCTTCTTCTTCTTCTTTGTTTACTAGTAATTATAAAAATGTTAAATAATAAAGGGAACTTTTCAATAATTATTAACCAAACATTTTGATTAAACTGAATGCATCCATTTCAAGGCTTTTCATCTTGGAAGAAGATGTTTCTTAACTAGAGAGTTATGGAGTCGAAGCCACAAGGGTGATGGGTGCCACCACAGGAAAAGTTGTAGGCACAGGTCCAGGGGGAGAGCTCACCAGAACTGGAGTCGGTGGGGAGCTCACTGGCAACGGTGGGGAGCTCACTAGCAACGGTGGGGAGCTCACTGGCGCCACAGCCAGAGGAGACGTTGTCGGAGGCTTGGTCGGTGGAGCAGGAGCCACATCGGTGGGAGGAGATTTCGTCGGCGATGATGCAGGGGTTAAGGCCTTAGGGGACGCCGCCACTTGACAAGTCACATCTCTCAATCCCACCTCTCTCTACCACATAAGCCGCACTTGATGCTATAAGGTGCAACTTAACGGAAATGACCAATTTGTATACATTTTAAAAACATAGGGACGAAATTGATTTTATTTTTAAACCACTGTATTGAATTGAATATTGACAATAAATGTAGGGACAAATAAGGTAAGTAAAATATTGTAGCAAAGCCCATTAAATAGGCCTAAACATGGGGAGTATGTTTAATAAATATTAGGTACAAAAAGTAAAAGCCCAAATGCATTTAGGGCCCAATAAGAAAGTATTATAAATAGGTGATCAACTCAAGAGGTAAGGAGAATGAACTAAAATCGATTCTAACTTTATCATCGGAGCCCCTCACACACTTACCAGATAGCTGATACTGAGACCAAAGACCGAGAGTTCCAGTTGATCCAGTAAGTGAGAGTCCACAAATTATACCCAAGTCCAAGCCCAAATAACGTGAACAGTGTAGCCGAAAGTCCAAGTCCTAATAGAAGATCGAGAAGCCGACAGGTCTAGACAATAGGAAGATTGTTTATTTTTAGGCCCTGTAAGAACATAGATAATGTATCGTTTAATGTAAAAATTAACATTAAAAAATAAACCTATAAAGATCATCATATCCTATAAATTTGTAAATTTCGTCCTCTATCATTAGTTTTATTATTTATTTATTTATTTATTTTCTTGTCAAAATCAAATCAACGATTTGAACATCATTTATATTAAAGGGATAATTTTATAAAGATCATAATAGTCAAATGTAAAATGTGAAACTTAATGGTATAATTATATTACTTAAAAATCAAAGAGTCCAAATCATATTTTCTTGTAAAGTTTTAAATATTCTTTTTTTCTAAGAAAATGGATTTGCATAAAAGATCATTTGAATCTCTAAGAGAAAATTTTCTTTTGGCATAATTTTTTCATATCTTGCAAAAAATTATGTGGTATCATTCTTGTACTACACAGTGCTCAAGGCTCAGAGCTCTGTTTAGTACACAAGCCCTCCATGCTCGAGCTGAGCTTGTCTAAGCGAAGAGACTCTTCGAGTGCTCTGGCGGCTTACGTGGCAGTCTTGCAACAGGCAGGTGTGGCACATGTGAGACCTAGTGATGTGATTCCAATAGCAAGATATAGATGATTCTTTGACATTTTATGGAATCAACTTGAGTTGGAGAATGAATAGGCACTTTTAATAGAAATTGGATCAATGTTCTAAGTTTCAAGAACTC
>Ga0123342_1006516_pt1 | contig 16120 bp, 7 predicted proteins | sample Turbeawhitnodule_FD_89960 | JGI IMG/M metagenome (GOLD analysis project Ga0123342, IMG submission 89960) | Root nodule microbial communities of legume samples collected from Mexico - Turtle bean Mexico white nodule | ecosystem: Host-associated > Plants > Roots > Nodule | place: Mexico: Nepantla... | reverse complement strand
TAGGTTTGATTGCTTAGTGGATTTCCTCAGTGGTTTCTGAGAAGACTGAATGTAGCTCTGGGTTTAGAGTGAACCAGTATAAACCTCTGTGTGCATTCTCTCTATCCTTAATCTCTTTAAATTTAGTTTTGATATTTGCAAACTGGTATAAACAACCGATTGTTTCTGCGAAACAACCGATTGTTTTTTCTGGTGCTGTGCTTTTTGCTTTGTGTTTTGGTAAACTGGATTCCTTATCATTTGTTTCTCAAAGTAATTTCATTCTTGGCTTAAAAGTTTGCAAAAACTCTCTTTAAACCATTCACCCCCCTCTAGTTTAAAGCCATCCGTTCTAATAATTCTAACCTTCCATCCCAATCAAGAGTTTAATTGCAGAAATTGAAAGTCATCATGGTTATTCTATGATGTACAAAAAGTATGGATTTCTAAACAAAAGGTTCTTGGCATGGAATTCAACAACTAGGAATCATATAATCATCTTCCAAGATGGTTACTAGTTGTACAAGAAAGTGCCTCAAGTTCAATTGTGCATTATGTGATTCGACCTCTTGTTGTTCACAGTTTTCCAAACACCTCGTGTTACATCTTAGAATGTGTATTTAAACTTTTAAGCCATGCATTACTGTAAACAATAATACAATTTGATGGGATATTTTTTTATTGGAAAATACCATGACACTTTGCTAGCTGCAATTGGAAAGGACGACAACCAAAAATATATCCCGTTTAGCTTTTGCAATAGTTGAAGGTGAAGCAAAGAAAATTTTGATATGATTCTTCCAATTTTTTGCAAGCATATGTAACGTCAAAATGAAATATATGCATGATAATCGATAGAGGAACGACCATATTATCAACAATACAATCTCTAGAAGTTGGTTGGGATACAAATGGTCTCCTCTCAGTGTATTGCATACACCACATTGCATCTAACATCAATAAAAAGTTCAAGAATGCAGAGTTAAAGAGGCAATTGATAAACATGAGTATTTAATTTCCCAACCTTCCATTAATCAATATTACATAATGATAGAAACATTAAATAATTTCATTGTCATGAATTATGAAACAAAACAACCAACTCTTCAAGCAAAGTTATTAGCTCTAAGATCATAATTTCCCCAAGATTTTTCCTGGATAGATCAAATACCTTTGAAAAAGTAGACTCATGTATATGACGAAGGCAAAAGGTATAACCACATGGCAATAAATTTAGCCGAGTACATGAACTTTATTCTTAAGGGAGCATGATCCTTACCCATATGTACTTTGTTAAGACAACTTTTGAAAGAAGAAAAAACTTGGTTTTTTAAACTAGGGACCAAGAAAAATTGTATGTTATGAGTTGTCCCTCAATATCTTGAAGACACGATCAACAACACTATGTTATTTGTCATGTCCAAAGGTATAATAAAGAAAATTCAGAGTTTGATATTTAGGAGCTAACCACTTCCCAACTTGGACGTCGAATTATGTCATACACAGTTAGATTAAATGATTGGTGTTTCAAGTTCTCTGCCTTCCTCATGTTCATGTTATCGCTAGTTGTTCGACATGTCATTTACAACTAACGATATTCGTTGACCCAATCTACACCCTAAACCCAATCTACAACGATATTCGCTAAAAAAAAAAAAAAAGAGGCTAACAAAATCCAATTTCATCTAGTTCAAAATGAGGATTATTTGTCTACTTATATGAGACTCAAGTTCATCTCGGACCCCCACATGCTGTGTAAAGAATCAGAAAGACCAACCACTACTCATATCCATAACAAAATTGATGAATGAATTCTCAATAATCAACATAAATGTTCTTATAGGAATGAAGGTTCGAATAGAAAAAATTGTCCATATAAACAATTGAATGTGATCTGTGGTAACATTTCTCTACTCTCTTTCTATGAATTTTTTTACTTCAGCATTATGTTTTATTTTATTTCATGTCTTTTTCCAAACAAATCTTAAAAATTCCTACACATATATATTAATAATAAATTACTTAAATAATTAGAAATAATAATTTAGTAAATTGTCAAACATTTTTTCATTGCATTTTAATAAATTACGAAACTCAGTTAACTAATTTATTAAATAATTTTTGTGCCAATTTTATTTTTCATTAATTTCACAAATAAAAAAACAACAATTTTTATTAATTCTTAAATTAATCAAATAATTATTTCTTACAATTTTTGTTGATTATTAACAACTAAATTTTTAAATTTATATATTATTTTTTTATGTAAATATTACTTATTCATAAAATTTTATTCACCACATATATTAATTATTATTATTTTATTAATCCTAAATTACTAAATAATTAGAAAATAAAAAAAAAACTTACACAAATATCATGCACAGAGAATGACTTGAACATAAAAATTATACAACTTTATACAATTGAAGTTGTCATCTGCATACACTTCAATTGTATATTTTTTACACTTTACACTGATTTTGTGACCTTCACGGACAAGTTTCTTCTTAATCAAACTTATACACAACTTTTTCATTAATATATTCTATACCAAAGTCATCTTGCTCAACCACGATTTAACTAAAAAATTCTTAAGATAAGAAGTCATGTAGTTTAGGAATGACTTTCTTTATTTAAAGTCGTTCAACTTAAATATAACTTATCCAAAAACGTAATAAATTCTTTTTGACCATTTTAGTAAATTCTGGATAAAACTACACCATTTTAGTGCAAAATTCCTATTGTAATTTTATTAATATCACGATATGAGGTAATAGTTTTTAGCCTTTATTTATTTTGAATAATTTGAGAGGGTGAGATGTAAGAAAGTGATTTAGGAAGGATATTAAAAAAAAATCTTTGTTTATTTTACAGGTTTAAGAATACGATGAGAATATAATCGAATTTTATGGGTATTCATCCGTAAATGAATAAATTACATATCTATCTATTTATTTAGTATGAGTTTGAGGTGAATATTTATTGGAAAATAAATGAAAATGAATGCGGGTAGAGATATTATAGCATTCATTTAAGAATTACAGTTTCAAGAACTGTTTATAGAACACAAACTTCATTAATTAAATTCTTGAATTTTATATATTTATTAAATAAATTATGTACAGAATTTCAAACAATTCTAAAATATTTAGAGGTTCACACCACTTAAATATAAACTATAATTTGACATTTAAAATATGCAAATATTATTTATTATTAGATAATGTATCTAAAAAAATTAAATTATATGAAATTTTATATACATAATTATTAAAATAATATGTGAAATTCAACAGGTAGATTAATCAAATTTGAATTTTATAAAAAAGTTATTGAAGATATAACGTGACTAATTTTTACACATTATATATATATATATATATATATATAACTAAAATATTTTATGTAATTAATTATATTATATAGTTTATTTTAAGAATAATTATTTGAGAAAATTATGCATTTTAAATTTAATTTAGCTATGCATTTCTTAATGCAATTAAACTAATTTAAAAATTGAGTTAAAGTAAAAAAAAAAAAAACATTATAATTATAGTAATTATTTAAAATGATGTTTGATTGTTTTTAATGTTAGGTTTAGACACTTCTGTTGATATGTTTATATATTTTAAATTTTATATTTAGGTGTGGTAACAATAAAATTTTATTGTTTTTAAAAGCTAATTGATTTTTTTTTATTAAAATGATATATCAAATTGAAATACAAGATGTGGTCAAATTATTAACATAAATAATTACGATCACACAAATTAACCTTGAATAAGTGATACATTAATAAATAAAAGAATTACATCCTGAATTTTACCCTAACAATAAAATACAAATTTTCCGAAAATGAACATAAATGTGTCAATAATATATATATATATATATATAAGGTAGTGGAAGAAATTGAGCAAAGTCCAATGGAGTGTAATAGGAAATAAGATGGTCAAATGTATGAAAAAGTGTGGGAGTTGGTAGTTTTTCAAATGGAGAAAACCTCCAAAGCATCACGTGAAGCATCGGATTGCAAGTCACCATCTTGGCCAAGAAAAGCTTTGCCTACTCTCCATAGTAGCCATCCACCACCCAAAGGAAAAAGGGCAAGTGTAAGAGCCACTTCCTCATGTTACTATCACACTTATCAGTTTTCTTAAACCTTGTGGAAACAGATCACAGACTCCATCTCTTCAATAAATAAATGGATAAATTAAATACAATGTTCCTTCTTTTCACTAGCTATTACTAATAGGACATTGTCCACTCCCACAGTACAACACTTATATATATATATATGTAGCACACGTATGTCCAATATGAAGGGTTATTATTGAAGACATGAACTTTCAATCTATGCATGCCATTCAAGCAGACCACTCTCCATCATGACAATAGCATTTGATAAAAGGGAGAAACTTTTTGTTCATGGTTAGTCAAACAGAAAGTGATTGATCGATCAAGAACGAAGCCTTTCAGAAGAAGAAGAGATGAGTTGGGAAGGATTTGTCAAGCTAATGGAGATCTAGATGATGATGATGATGATGATAAAAGCCCTACCTCATCTGCAGTTAATGTGATACAGATGTTGAATTCTGATAAAAACCCACTTTCTCCAACACTTACAAAATATTTACTATACACTCACAATGTTTGTAAGCATACATCTGACCCATCATTGTCTCATTTGTTGGACAACTAGGACAGAACTAGTTGGATTATAAGTAGGCCAGGTCCACTTCTAGGCTGTAATTTTAACCTTTAACTAAAACACGTTTAGTTGTTCCATCCTCATGAAACATATGCTGCCACCTAGCCTTCTTTCAAATTATTGACTTGTCAAAATTTAATACATAGCTATAGTGTTTCTGTGTGTCATGCACAACAACTTCTTTCATTAATTATTTGTGTAAACACTGTATGCATATAAAAGGCTCTTACACCCTCATTGAATCACAAACTGACATATATATATGTATATCATTAGTTATTTTTTATAAGAACTATTTCATAATGACAACAATTTTAATTAAACTTTTTATCTCTTAAAATCTGACTATTCTCACTCAGGGGGGGCATACTGTTAAGGTGTAGGGTGCTAGGTTTGAGGTTTGGAAACAGGAAAAGCATCCCCAACAAGTTACACTGCTTCTAATAATTAATGATGATAAGTGAAAGTTGATTTCCTATTAAAAGGGTTATGTAATTAATTTGTGATATATATATGAGGCAAAGTTGACAATTAGTTAAGGTAATGATTTGATGAAGAAGTCCCAGTAAGATGGAAATTAATGATTACAAGTTTTAAGGGGTGGGGTTGGGAGGGAGGGTCTTGATGATGATAGCTTCTTTAGCCAACAGGGAACTGAAAAGGACTTACAATGATAGAGAGATGGAATAGGCATCTAGTGCTGTGGTTGAGGACAACATGACTGAGATATGTGGGGTACCAAGAGATAGAGACATTTGATCATTCACATTAAAGTGCGCCCTTTCCCCTTTACTCTCTCAAAACGGAGCTCCTACGCTCCTTTCTTCTCTAACTACGACGGCTTTCGGTGCATCAATGTTCAAATAAAATCTATTCAATTAATTAACTATTTTCCTCCATTCATCAATATTCTTATTGTTCTTCAACTTCTGCACATTCATCAACCTCAACATCTGTTATGTATGGTTCATAAGACTTTTCTTCATTTAGTGGGGAGTTCTGGAATATTTCACTCTTTGTCAATACTCTCTATATCAGCTTTCCATTCACTATCTTCTTTCTCAGCTCTTACTTACTGATCTCATTAGCTATGTTAGGAGGATAAAAAAATTTCACTATTTTCTATGATATTTTCATTTCATTCTAATTCTAATAATAGAACATATATAGTACTGTTTGTTTTATTTTCCTCTATATCATCATCTTCCACGAATGCACGTGACATGATATGAATGGGTCTTGACTTAAGAATAAAATACTACGTATTATTAACATGCATAGTGTTTGAGTGGAAGTGTATGCATGTAGAAGTACAAATGATTAGCATTAAGACAGAAAAATCACATAAACAAAACTTTGTTTTGTTTTTTCAAGAGTCTCGTCCTATTTTGTAAATGCACCTGATCATATATTCTTTTCACGGAAAAGGATGATGATATCAAATTGAGATGATGTCATTTCATGTCAAACCAAACCACAGCACTTACATTTGATTTGTTTAGGTTGTAATCAGATAAATAAGAAGATTACTTTACAGATGGATGGCACATGGGGGGTATGGCCAAAATGTAACTAAAGATTTGAATATAAAACCATGGGGGCACACTTCTTCAGAGTATTATTCTCCCTCATTCTCATACTGCCTCTTGAAAAACTTTACAAATTCCCCGTTTCATCACTATGAACATATTCCTTTTCCACAACAAAAATGATGCATCAACACAATGTATTCTTGAAGGCAATCATAAGATATAGTCAAACTGCAAACGTTAACATTTTTCTTGTTAGTATTCGAATCTTCATATATGTTATATGTTAAGAAAAAATAAACTTCTTATGGAAATCCCTATAGGAAATATCCTAGGGTGTGAGCTTTATCCCTAAGAATGGATCTATATAATTTGTGTAAAAGGGTTGAATTTTTGACTTATGATAACCTAGCCCTGGATTATTGATTCAGAATATTATAAAAATAGATGAGGGTGATGAATCTTTGAGTTCCAAATTGGTGATGATGATGATGCCAATGTGGGTTGACGTTTACGTGATAAAACATGGTACATGCTACGGGGTTTTTAGATTGGAGTACTACGTACTCACAATTCAGATAGATGCATATCCAATTAGGCTGTAAAGTTGGTGGGCAATGGCCCATAAAAAAACGTGGCCCCACATCTTGCATGTCCCCAAAAATGGGCCCCTCTGGAACTATAATGCACTGGTTGGTGACGATCAATGTTTCAAAACAAAGTGCAAAAACCTTACACATAAACAGGGGAAGAGGGGGGAAAAATAAAGCCTTCCTGTGCATAACTTCTCTCTTCTCAATTAGCAAACAAAAAGAGAAAAAACAATACCACCCTATTCAATTATTGGAAACTGGGATGCAACTTGCTTGAAAACAATAGATGCATGGAAACAAACAACATCACATTTGGATAAAAACAAGCCTAGCTAATTACACCTTATTGGACACATGTAGTAACATGAAAAAATCACTTTCACCCCAAGATTATTTTAAGGGTCAAATCAAAATCAAAATAATCCACGATTTAGTTAACAACGAGAGAACTAGAATAAGAAGAAAAAAGAAATCAAACTCAAGCCTTGTTCAATTATGAGGGAATGGAATGTTAACATAGAGAAAACGATTGGCACACATCTAGATAAAAAAAATTCTACAATTATTTTTCCTTTTGGGTCTCAAATTCCACTATTCTAAAAGCTTAAATTCGAGTTTCAGTTGACAGTGGGACTGGCCCCAACAGTGAACTTTCATACAAAGATGGGGTTGGTTCAATTTCCAAACTTCCACACTCTTCAAAAATCTCAGTGGAATTAGCCAAACTAGAGTCTAATATTCATGTTATTTAATTTTTTGTTTGAAGATGAGTTATTCTAAAGAAATTGTACATGAATTATACTATTCCAGGCATTTGAGAAGCACTAGATATATATGATTGAAATTGAACATAAATGATAGTGTTATTGATGATGGTATCCAGGGATGGGAACACAAGGTTAGGCCACCATCAAAGAGAAGGTGTCCCACATTGTACTATTCCTTTTATTTTATTTTTCTTTCTTTTATTTATTTTTCATCTTTTTTCCCTTTCTTTATGTGTGCAGCAGTCAGGGAAGGGGCAAAAAGAGAGAGAAGTACTTGGTACTAGCAGCCAATGGGTTGCACTGAGTGGTCACTGTCCCTCTGCAACTGTAAGCAACGTCAAAGGTGGTGAAATTGGTGATGGTGTAGCCGAACATGTACTTATATTAAAGGACTGTCACCAAACCAACCCTGTAGAGGGAAGAAGAAGAACAACACTATCAAAACCAACAAGGGAAGGGACAGAACCATCTCCACCGTCACTTCACATATCATATTCATTCATTCATTCATTCACATTTCACAGTCCCCCCACCCCTCCCATGTGACTTACACGTGGCACTATCACCACGTGGCACGTGCCATAATGCCATTGGATCCAAAACCCTGCATCCATCCCACCAAACTCGGGTTTTTGTTCTTGTTGCACCAAGAATTCCACTGCAACTAATCATACTAATCATCACCCTTTTCTCTACATAAAAGAATCACGGCACCATCTAATGTTGCCGTACCACTCCATCATTGGTCACCAAATTCCCCATCTTCTTTGTTAACCACACATAGGTTACAAACAAATATAAACGTGAGATGGGCTTGTTTTTTCTTTTGATTTTGTAGGCCAAAGTGAAAGAAACCCATGTATTATCTGTGGCTTGGCCTCACTGTGATTTGTGATCCAAAATGTTACAGAGGGGAAAGAAATGTATGGTTTTTCCATGTTACTACATGACACCCCAATGAAATAAAGTTTGGTTGATTTTTTGGGAAATATAACCAAAAAATCTTGGCAAAGGGTGAGGCATATTCGAAAGTACTGGATCTTATTATGTCAGGCATTACTTAGAACCATGTCTATTTTCTTTTCCTTTCTTCGGGCAGACAAAGAACGGTGCAAAGGAACAGCATATTTTTTGGCAATCTCGTTTCAGGGAGATCTTAATTGACTAGCGATTCAAGTTGTACAAAATGGAACTGTTGATAGACGGGGACCAAGCACGCCATTTTTAATGTGTCGTGTTATAGCCATTCCAAGTAAGTGTAGCAAAACTACATGCCCTACTCTCTGAACTATGCCTTTCCCTTCCACAGTTTTATTAGGTCATTCAGCACATTGCCAAAGCCTCATGTTAACTTCAACACCTATTTAAGAGAGAACATTTATTGACCATCTAGTGGAGTTCGAGACTAGTGACTTTTCCAATAGGACACAAGCCCCACAAGTGGTACTACAGTTTAATGGAAAGCAACTTTGTTGACATGTAGTTAGTTAACAGATTATAGGTTTAGGTCTAATTCCATCTCCTTTTTAGGGGCTAGCTATGCCTATATGGGGCTGACCACATTCACACCTACTTGTAAGTGTATGTAGTGTATCCACCATAAATTCCTTTACACCGTCTAAAATTTCAATTCTTAATGTTTTCACATTGCAGCTCACCAATAATTAATCTTGCTGCCTCTTAATTAATTTCTTCATCTATGTGATACCTTCCATATCAGTTATCACAGACGCAACAGTGGAACCAACTGTGCTACCATGCAACCAATAGCTCAAACGTACAACTTTTAATTTCGTCTTCAATATTTCAACTTCGTTTTAATCATGTTCTACACTTTAATAACTGATATAGACACATGCAATATGAATAATTAATGTTGTCTGTACATGCAGTGTTAAATGAGGCTTCCTCAAGTCAAACTGAATCATTAGTACTGTATTTGTTTAATTATAAAGGGAAAAAGAAAAAGAGTACACTCTTCTTAAGATTCACAAACTTTTACTCATGCCCTCAAATTACCATTTCAAATTAACTTATCTTAATATTGTGAGAAGCATCACAGAATTGCCTTATACTTAACATACTCCTACACTTATCAAATAATAAATAGGTTCCCAATAAATAATTTACGTGGTAAAATGAAACTCATCTTCTTAATACCAAATTAGTTACCTTTATAATCATGTGGATAGAAAGAACATAGTGAGAAACCATTTCTCATGGGCTTGCCGACATATATCTAGAAGGTCAATAACTTCAAGAGACAATCTTTTACATGGTTATTAAAAAGTTTCGACTACTTTTACGTAGCCAGTGCTATAGTTGAGGCCTGAGGGTGTTCATTTGACAGTAGTCCACTTAAAAGTCTAACAAGACTATAGTAAGCTCTATATCTAGTTTAGAACTGCATATATTTTTTTATTCTAACTGCAAGAACGAGAAATGGATGTCAGAAGAGTGATTGCTGTAAAACTTACCTGCAACAAAATCTTCATAAGGTGATTCAATTAAGCTAGACTAAAGATAAAATCTGCATAAAGTGATTGGATCAAGTTAGACTAAAGACTACAGGCCAATATATATAAATATGGTCGACACAATTGTGATATTATGGCATTGAAATGCATCTGACATATTAGAACTTAATTAATACCATCTTCTGTATCAATAAGATATTTCATCATCTTAGATTGATTTCAGCAATCATAGTGTAAACGTCATGTTATGTAAATTTATAAACTGATGAACTTTCACTGCATGAAGAATTATATTTGCTAGGAAAATAACCCAAATTGAAACCATTTACGAAGGTTGACTGGATCACACGGTTAGCATCTATCACAGTGTAATTGTTTCATTAATTTTATTTTATATCCTTTTATATGCATGCACCGCGACCACGAAACCGTGTAGATTTTTTCTTCTTTTTAATAGTTTTAGTACTGTGATACTTATAGAATTGACTGATATAATTCAAAAGTACCAATCTACTACTGGATCAAATCTATCAAAACAAAATTAATTATTCATATTAACTTCAATCAAAATCAAGTTCTCCAATTTGAGAACAAACATTTTAGGGAATCTGAATGAAAGTTCTCTTCGGCTCCATTAGTCCAAGACTCTTCAACCAAAAACCACAAACTGAAACGTCATGATACACTGCTTGAGACTGTTGCCTACATCCATCTAACTGCCAACAATTTTTTTAAGTTGCAGAATGACAATACATATAATCAATCACTTTGCAGATTGTGCCTGATTTTCTGATATTAGTATTTTATAAGAATAGGCTGCCAAACTGTACTTCACATTTTGAATAAAAGTTTTTTCCCCACTTTTGACTTACACTAGCTACCTAACCTACTTGTCAAACCACTTGCAAAGTGAGAAGGGTAGAACTTTAAATCCATCAAGGAATATATAGATTAACAATCAACTACAAGTCCACCAAGTCATATTCATCAATGTACCAATAAATTAAAGCAAAATTTTCTGTCATTTCATGATGAAAGGGTTGTCAACCATCGTGTATCACTTATGCCCCAATCATTACTCAATGAGCCACAGAAGATTTGCATCCACTTCTATATATAGGATCATAAGAATAAAGCATGGGCCATAGCATACATTTAGTGTGCACTTTGAAGGAAGACAGTGATGTAATAAGCAAGGGCACTGGCTGCCTACAATGAACAAAAATGAAAAAAGAAATCAGAGTTAACGTTGACAACACAACAACTAGCGTGAGATTCCTCAAGTATAATTAACCAAAAGTTTCCCAGAAGCAGATTTGTTGACAGGTTCTAAAAGTAAAAGCGACTATGTAAAAGCTGAAGGATGTACTTTTCATCATTTATCACTAGAATCAGCTTTGAGTATTCTCAAGAACAAAATTGGATTTGCAAATTGGTAATTTTATAACAAAGCATTGTTACATGAAAGTCTAGGCCAACGGATCAAAATATTAAATACTTAGGGAGTGCTAAAATAGATAGCTATGGAATGTATGAACATCGTGGTCAAAGGTTTCGATCACTTGTGCACTGGAATTTTGATTCTTCCGTCAAGGCAATGGTTCTATCCTTCTATTTTACCTTGTGATTGATTAATAAATGTCTACATACAAAATGCGTAATTAACCATTCTTCAAAGTGCGTAATTAATCATTCTTCAGTATTCATGAAGATTATAGTTGCGAGTCAGTTATTAAGAAGGTGGACTTTAAGTTTACTTCAACCTTATAAAATCATTTTCACCCACTTATATATGAAATGTTTTTATCTATATTCGATGTGAGATTTCCAAAATACTTCCTTACACCAAGACTACTAACTCGTGCGAGAGACTATATATCTATGGATGGTCTGATAGCGGTCTTATAGTAGATGACTTGATAAGTCCAACAAACACTCGTTAAGATAAACTTTAAATGATTATGATACTATAATAAAAAAAAGAGAAAGGAGATGCAATATCCACTACAAAACCACAAGCCTAGAATAAAGAAATTGCATAGAAGGAAACTCAAATACACAAGAGAAAAAAACCCAAGTCGTGGGTGGTCAGATGCAACTAGTGATTAGACGCAAAAAGAACAAAATAAAGAAAAAAGAAAAATAATATTTGTTTATATCTAAAGCTACATTTTGCAAAACTAGAGAATATAAAGCTTATAAAGAAAAGGTGGGCCAATCAGAAAAGAGACCCGACAAACAAAACAAAGCCTAAAATGTAAATATATAGTTTATCGACCCTCTTCAAGCTGGGAATAAATGTTTTTTCTTTCCGCTTGGAATGAATGTCTTGAAAAGGAGTTGGAGTCAAATGTTTGATGAAGATGTCAACAACTTGCATGGAAGAAGAAATAGGTAGCAGTTTGAGCAAATTTGCGTTCAACTTTTCATGAACAATGTATGTATAAGGTAGCTGGTTGAATATATGAAATGTTTAGGTCTTGGAGAAGATAGGTGATCTATTGGATTTTATGGCTTTATACTCTACTTTAGATGAACTTCTTAATGTAGTTTGTTGTTTTTTGGATTTCCATGAAATAAGAGATTTGCGTAAGCATATTGAAAAATCAGTGACAAATTTTCTAGTTTCAAGAAAAATTGACAAATCTGAATCACTATAAGCCTTTAACTGGATAAGGTTCTGACTATGAAAAAATATTCCTTATTACGCTGGAGCATTCTTGAGATACCTTGCAATGTGGAAAGCAGCTTATTGATGATATTTTGTAGGAACTGAGATTAATTTACTTAAATTGTTAACACTAAAGGCAATGTTAGGTCTTATATTAGTAAGGTAGATGAGACGACCAATAAGTATGTGGTAGGAAAATGATTCTTCTTCGTTCAGTTTGTTACATTTGTCTGCAGAGATTGAGAAGTGTGAACCAATGGAGTACGAATGGGGGCATAATTCAACATCCTAGATTCGTTTAGAAGATCTAAAATGTACTTTTTTTTACTAATGTGTATACCAGTCTTGTAACGAGCCACTTCAAGTCCTAAGAAGTGTTGATCTAGTAGATAAGTTATGTGGTTGATCTTCTCAATATGGTTTTTAGTGAGTCTGATATCATCCACATAAACAAGAAAGGCATGTGTTTTAGTGTCATGGTATTTTATGAATAAAGAGTAATCAACAAAAGATAAAACATAATTATTTGAAAGTAATAATTTAGATAACTTTGCATACCATTGGGAGCCAACTTATCGAAGTCCACAAAGAGATCTTTGTATTTTACAAATACTGTTGTTGTTGGGAACAAGAAGACCAGGTGGAGGATTCATATAGACTTCTTCAAAGAGGTCTCCATGCAAAAAAAAAAAATAAATTGTTGACATATAATTGCTTGAACACCCGATAAGTGCCAGAATTTAGTAATATTTCATATTAAAATATAGACACTTATGAGTATTAATTGTTAAAATAAGTATAAAATAACCCTTAATTTATGAATTTATACCTTTTTACATATTTTGTGATTTTTATTTGAATAAGAACGATTTATTCACAAATTTTGTGTTAAATACATGATTCCAGGGGAGAATGGAGATGGTTGGACAAAAGGAGAATAATATAAGCCAAAAAGGGAAAGCTGGAAGGCCTCGACACACACCAAACTCACAAAAGCCCAACTAAGCATCAGAGAATTTCGCTCAAGCGATCCCATTCTCACTTGAGCGAGATTGCTCCAGAAACATTGGTCAAGTTCGAAGCTTTACTCGCTCAAGCGAGTTCTATCTCTCTTGAGCGAGAATCCACTTAAGCCCAAACAATTTAGGTTAAATAGGGGGTTTGAGGCACAACCCTAGAGTGCAATTGAGAGAAAAACACCGTTGAGTGACTTGTAACCCAATTGGGAGAATAGAAGGTGTGAGAGGAGGCAGTCGTCAAGGAGAAACATCTTGGATCTTCTTTTCATGCTCCGCCTGCTTATGATAGTCATCATGTGTGGCTAATTATACCCTTTGAGGTTGGGAGTAATCTGTTCAAACTCTAATGTATTAAGGTGATATTTAAACATAATATTTTGTTCTTGATTGATTATTGGTATTATTGTTTTGTTTATAATGTTTGGTTTATCATGATCTAGAATCTTAGATGTGATTGGAAAGTACTTATATGGTTCTGACCCAAACGATAATGCTTAACATATTTGAATGCTAGGAATAGATTTGAAATGTTAATTCATATCAATGTGTGATCTTAAGGATAAGTTGTTATGCGATAAATGGATATTTAGGAATATCCGAATAATTTAATATGCGAGAAATCGATATAAATGATTTTTATACAGACATCAATATTAATCAAAGGACACAATATTGTCTTGCTAATCAAAATGCAAAAGAGTGAGAAAGATGAAACCCAATCCCTAATTTTCCAATTGAAGCAACAAACTCCTTGATTTGTTTTCTTATTAATCATTGTCATCATAACAAATATCAACAAACTTTTATTATTCTGTTTTATATTTAGTGAATCTTTTACTTGATTATTCAATTGTTCCTTGTAGGTTTGATATCCATCCTTGAGGACATATTATTACTTCTGACAATGTGGTGCACTTGCCATAAAAAGTCATCAACACCCAACTGCAGCTAAAGGAAGCAAAAGGTGTAAGGTTGTTAGCTTAACAACAGGGGCAAAGGTATCTTTGAAGTATAATCCCCTCAACTGTGTGTATTCCTTGACTACAAGACTTGTGTTTGACTTTGTAAACCCAACGACAACCAATGGTTGTTTTTCCAAGGGGCAGACAGGTGATTTACCATGTGTGATTAGCTTCTTTCATGGCTTGCTACCAACATATGAATTAGGAAGCTTCCTTATAATTGTGTGGTTCCACATGAGATGATATAGAAAAAAATAGTATGTTTAAAAGTAGAAGATACAATTTTTTTATTAGAGTGCTTGTTGACATTGATATGCTATCTGTTTTTTCTGACCAAATTTTTGTGGAAAGACCTGGTTTTGCTTTTATTGTAGATATTGAATTTGAGAAGTTGATTGCATTTTGCTCTTCATGCAAAATGATACATGATATTTCTAAATATGGACGTCAGTTTGATAGCCACAATAAAACAACCAAATCGTCCAAATAAGTTGTACAACATAAACATGTGAATGTTCATACCAAGGTACCTAATGAAGCACCTAACAAGGAAGTGGTTGGTGTCATAGAGAAAGAATTTTGCAGTAGAGATACAAATCATGGAAAATGATGTACCTAATTGTAATGCAGGGGTGGTTTTGGGAGATGCTATTGGTCATGCATAATGTATTTGTTGAAGTTGTTGTGGACCAAGGGATGAAGGCTGGATCTCTTGTTAGTCAAAAGTTTAAAAAAAAATTCTAAAGAATTATTTATTGTTGATAATGTATATATTGTTGCTGATATGGGAGTTGGTTATGGATCTTAGGATATTATTTTTGCCGATATGCCCTCTTTGGAGAGTTTCCATAAATTAGATGATTTGTTACAAAAAATGACTCTTTTCCTGATGAAAATTATGGTCTTTTAGAATGATTCCCTTAATTCAAATATGAAATTAATGCAACATGTCCTAAATTTATTGTTACTAAACGAGTTATTTTTAAATTTGTTTCTCAGAATTTGGACATGAAAAATTATTTTGAGTCTCTTTTAATGATGAAAAAAAAGGCTCAAGCAGTGAAAATGAAGATGATGGTGTTGGTGTTGTCGTCAACGATAAAACATTTAGCAATGAAAGTAGGTTTGATGTTATAGATAGAGAAGAGTTATCTTCTTTTGTGGTTGAGGGATAACCTGCCTTATTTCGTCATTGTCTCGTGTGAACTACAAACTATCCAGAAAATGCCTAAGTAGTTAAACAAATCTACTAATCTGTTTATTTCTTTATATATATATATATATATATATATATATATATATATATATATATATATATATATATATATATATATATATATAAAAAATCATTTATGTTTAATATATAAATAACATATTAAAATATATATTTTATTTTAAAAAAAAAAATC
>Ga0123342_1006515_pt1 | contig 16122 bp, 12 predicted proteins | sample Turbeawhitnodule_FD_89960 | JGI IMG/M metagenome (GOLD analysis project Ga0123342, IMG submission 89960) | Root nodule microbial communities of legume samples collected from Mexico - Turtle bean Mexico white nodule | ecosystem: Host-associated > Plants > Roots > Nodule | place: Mexico: Nepantla... | reverse complement strand
CTCTCTCTCTCTTCCCACCCACACACATCCTCTCTCTCTCTCTCTCTCTCTCTCTCTCTCTCTCTCTCTCTCTCTCTCTCTCTCTCTCTCTCTCTCTCTCTCTCTCTCTCTCTCTCTCCCCCTCCGATTCGGCTTCTTCAGCTTCAGAGAGATTTAGTTCTAACCGTAGATCGTGCTCTTGTTTTTGTGCCGAAGAAGCTACTTCTCTACTTGCGGTTCTTCTTCTTCTTCCTCAATTTGATTCGATTCGCTTGTTGCAAAATTCTGTGAGCCCACCTTTTCTCGACAATGCCTTGCTTTTTCTTTTAGTTTTTAAATGACTGTAAGGCCGCGTTTGGCTGTTATGTCTCCGTTCTTCTTCATTTTCCTTGTTAATTTTGAAGCTTGTTCGGTTATTGTCTGATTCTCCAAGTTATTCTGAGCTTTGGGGTTATTTTGTTGTCGATGAGGGTTTTGTCCTTAGTTGGATCTGAGTACAGTGATATAACAAGTGCGTTGTCGAGTTAATTTAAGAGATACTCATTACTTACACTTGATTAATTATTGATGCACCGTGTTTGTTTGGCGTCAGATTAGTTGGTTTTTGAATGAAAGGAGTGGGGTTTAGGAATGAATAAATGAGATCTTTATTTTGAGTTTTGGCTGAATTTTGTAGTTAAGTGAGGGAGAGGATGTCGGGTGGCACGCAGAAGAGTCTGAGAAAGGCACTCGGGGCACTTAAGGACACCACAACAGTCTCATTGGCTAAGGTCAACAGTGATTACAAGGTAGACTTATTTGGAGACAGATTCTGTTGGATGGGATCTTTGGATCAGGTGTTTTGTGTTGGTTCTCAATGGGTTTATGGTTTTCCAGGAATTGGACATTTCTATAGTTAGAGCCACAAATCATGTTGAACGTCAAGCGAAGGAAAAACACATACGAGGTTGGTTTTCTCCCTCTCTATGATTCTTTGCAAAGAAATAATTAGTGTGGTGAATTTACTGTTCATTTTATGTTTATGCTATTTGTTATATATTTATGGATTGTGGGAGGAATAATTGTTGGACAATTTAAGGTTTTGATTCCTCTTGTTTCTATGCTCTGTCTTGCAGCTATATTTGCAGCTATCTCAGCTACAAGACCTAGAGCCGATGTTGCCTATTGCATCCACGCTCTTGCCCGGCGATTATCAAAGACACATAACTGGGCAGTATGTGCACCTGTCTTAGATCTTGTGCTAAATATGACGTTTTTTTATATGGACATGAAATCTTGTCAGTATATTCACTCAAAGACCTGGAATGCGTGATGAAACTTTTATGAATTCATTATCTGTTGCTTTTATTCTTTTGTTGCAAAGGTTGTTGAAATGAAATATTACATTCATGAGTCATATACATGAATTATAATGCGTCCCTCACTTCTGGAGGTTGTGCTATGATTTTCACTTTTGACCTTGTTGGCAAATAAAAGTGGGATAAAGAACAATACCAAGATAGTAAATGTTAACGAAAGTTCACCAAGAATGTGTTTAATGACTATGACTATCAGCATTGTTGCAAAAACAAGATCATTTCATCTAGTTCTAAAGCTACTGTATTGTGTGCGCTATATTTGCATGGCAACTTCTGCTGTTCTCAGCTAATTCTTCAGTTGTCTTTTCAACTTCTGTGGTTGTCATGTAAATCACCTCTGAGCATCTGTGTTTTTATTTTGCTTATATTTGGTTGATTGACAAGTGTTTAACTTTAGGTTGCATTGAAAACTTTAATTGTTATTCACCGTGCTCTAAGGGAAGTGGATCCTACATTTCATGAAGAACTCATTAATTATGGGAGAAGTAGAAGTCATATGCTCAACATGGCTCATTTTAAAGATGATTCCAGTCCAAATGGTGCCACTGTCTCTTTCTCATTATTGACTTTATTTTCATTTTCGTTATTATGTTTATTGACTCTGTAGATGTCGATCATTGTTTCATTACACAGCATGGGATTATTCTTCATGGGTGCGCACTTATGCATTATTTTTGGAGGAAAGGCTGGAATGTTTTCGTGTGTTGAAGTATGACATTGAGGCAGACCGCCCTGTAAGTAATTTTTCATTTTATTTTCATAAACTTACCAATTTAACAATTCAGATTTTTCACTTTGAAATGAGTAGTTGAATTAACTGCGTATTATTTATTAATGGGTATTATTCAGTAATAATATGATGGTAAAAGGCCCTCACTTTTCATTGCTATCTCATTAAATACATAAATCTAAATTAGGAAACTTCATTTGTGAATTTTGTCAGAGGACCAAAGATTTGGATACCGCAGAACTATTAGAGCAGTTGCCAGCTTTACAACAACTTCTCAATCGAGTTATTGGATGCCAGGTAAGCTTTTGATTCAAATAGTTCAAGATAGATGAAATTTTTACCTAAAGGCTTGATTGAATGAACAAATTTTACAATGCTGGCATCATAATAATTGTTCAACCTGTTTTAACTTTTATGTGGTGCAGCCACACGGGGCAGCTGTAAATAACTTTGTCATTCAGTTAGCACTCTCAATGGTAGGTCAATTATATAACCATACTATATGCTTTAGTAGTTTTTCCTTTTCCTCCTCTCTAAACGGACTTTGTATTGCATATAGGTTGCTTCAGAAAGCATTAAAATTTATCAAGCTATTAGTGATGGCACAGTCAATATGGTTGACAAGGTATATGTGGTAATTATATTCTTGGATGTGAAGCTTGATGTTCAACTTTCTATGTATTTATGAGACTATTGTAACAGTTTTTTGAGATGCAACGCCATGATGCTCTGAAAGCTCTTGATATATACAGGAGGGTTGGGCAGCAGGTATCTGTAATGGTGTAATTTTCTTTTTCTATTTTTAACTTAATCTACACAGTTACACTAAAGATCCTTTATACAAATCCAGGCTGAGAGACTTTCAGAGTTTTATGAAATATGCCGAAATCTTGATATTGGACGTGGAGAGAAGTTTATAAAAGTTGAACAGGTTTTGGTTTGTTTATGTCTGACATTTTAGCTTGATTTTTCAATAGTTCTTTTGGAAAAACACATACTAAGTTTTTGGTTGGTGATATGAAGCCCCCTTCATCATTTCTGCAAGCAATGGAAGAGTATGTCAAAGACGCTCCCCAGGGACAAATAGTTCGAAAGGATCTGGTATGGAAAACATTGCATAACTGTTTCATGCTTTGGATGTCTCTGTGGCTTTATGTTAAGTTAAGGATGCAATCATAAAAGGCAACACAGAAGAGACACACCAGGGAAGACCCTGTTGGCTGTCTACTACTTAAAACAATGATACAATTCTTTCTGAAAATTTCATTTTCTTTTAATTAAAGTGGTTCAACCATTGTTGCAACCTGGAAAGTCGGTATATACTGAAAATTCAAAATTAATACATTTTGATTGTTCTTTGAGGTATTTATAAGGCCCAACAAAACATTTTGGAAATCTTTTCCGTTACCTTAAGAAACATTCCATGTTGATTTTACACACACTACTTTTTCCACAATATTTCGTCTTTCAGCAATGGATTTCATATATTTGTTGTATTTTAGCTTTATCTGTTTGTCATCAACATACTTTTTCTCCTTCCATTTGTTTCAGGAAGCTATGTGTTGCAATGTTATATATAGGCCATATAAATATATTTTACCAACCAGTGGTTCCAATTGAACGCAGGCTATTGAAAATAAAGAAGTTTTAGCTATTGAATATAAAAAGACAACAGAAGTGCAAGAGGAACGCCCACCCTCACCTTCACCTTCACCTCCTCCACCTCCTCCTTCTGAACCTGTGAAAGTGGAAGCACCACCAGTACAACCACCACCTGATCTATTGGTAACTAATTTTTTCTTGTGTGCGTACTTGCCCTGTTTTTTATATAATTCAGATTGATGACTGGTTCTTCTAGTAATGCTTTTGCTGCACTAACAGTTTTTTCTTTTGCTTACTAACTAGAATTTGGAGGATCCAGTTCCAGCTGCTTTAGAGTTGGAAGAGAAAAATGCATTGGCTTTAGCCATTGTTCCCATTGGTAATTTGTTGTTCCTTATCTTCCATTTCTGGTTAATTAATACATTGCATAAAAGCACTTGTGAACCTTAAAAAAGAATTGACAGTAATAATTGGCTCATAGAATTGAACTGAACTCTTTTTCATTTCAAGAAGTGTGATATTTGAAATTATTAGGATTAAGCCTCTTAATATTAGTGGTAGTCATGTGAGTTGCACTCCTGCATTGTTTTCCTTTTCCTGCACTTTGTTGGCAGTTAAGACTAGAAGGTTCAATTTGATATCTACTATTTAGAATATATGTAGGCATATGTCTTGGGGTAAATGTGTATGATGTCTTGTTAATGGTGGTTTTCAGCTGTTGAACAACAACCTTCTGCTGTTTCAAATCCAACAAATGGAACTACAGGATGGGAATTGGCACTTGTTACTGCTCCTAGTTCAAATGAGAGTGCTGCAGCAGCTAGCAAATTGGTAGGCTCTCTTCTACTATGAATTGGTCTGTCTGTCTCAACATTTAATACTTCTCTAGCATAAACACACAAACTTTTTGCATAAACACGTCCTTTTGTTCTTCTGACTATGAGTGATGACCTACTTGGTATCAGGCTGGAGGTTTGGACAAGCTTACTTTAGACAGCCTTTACGATGATGCACTCAGGAGAAACACCCAAAGTGTGAGCTATAATCCATGGGAGTCAGCGCCAGCGGGAAACGCGATGCAACCAACAATGCATGATCCATTTTTTGCCTCTACTGCAGTTGCTGCTCCACATTCTGTTCAGATGGCTGCTATGTCCAACCAGCAGCAAGCTTTCATGTATCAGCAGCAGCAGCAGCAAATGATGATGATGGCCCCTCAACAACAATCAGTAAATCCTTTCGGAAATCCTTATGGAGCCACTGTTCACCCCTATGGCTCAGGTATGCCTGTTCAATCATACAATCCATATACAGGTCTAATCTAGGCATTTCCTGTGGAAAAGAAAAACAAATCCTTAATAAGCTGTTGGAAGAAAAGAAATGAGTACTCTGATTACTCCCAGCTTTTGGTTGGGAAAGAAGAAGAATTGACTTGTATCATACGTTGTGTGTGGCATAGTTAGCTAGAGTGAAAATTCTTTTTGAATAATTAGCAGAGGGAGGGTTTTGATTATATGATTTTTTATGTACAAGGTAAATTGATAATGAGCTTTGATTAAAACCACTTAGTTTCTTATGCCCCTGATTGATCACTTCAACGCTTTAGCAGAAAATTTGTTCTTGATATATTGGAACATATTGTTCTAAGTTGCCATTTCCTGTATACGGTGGTAAGTATATTCATTATGTGATTGTTCTGCAATTTGTTCAATGAAATTATGTCAAAGTCTAATAAATGTATAATTTTGGTTTGATGAACTATTTTTTTCTTCATAGCCATGTGCAATGTTATATTCTGTAAGACGTTTGTATAAATATTTAATTTAATTTATACTCATTTTTTCCTCGAAGGGTGAACTATAAAGAAATCATATCTAAAAGACTAAAACAAACAAAAACACTGGTCAATTGTGTCATGGTTTAACACAATCATACTCGTAATCTTTTCAGATGTGTTGTGATAAACTGTTCCTCAAGTCTTTGACAGCTCTACTGTTTTTTCTTGATAAAGTCTTCGCTATATCATTGTTGTTATGCCCTTTTATATCTTTTCAAAGTGAGACAGTGATGGCTTCCTCACCTATCATTGATTTGATATAAGATTAAGCTTGAGACATCTTAATTTAAATTGAAGATGGATAAACATTTACTTTTTTTTATTTCACGAGTTTTTTCAAGGAGAATATACGATATTAAAGTTTGTTATATCTACCTGATTACCACAGGTTGTGCACTTTATGTTTCATTGTGAAGATGTTAGATTTAACTAATTGATTATTTAATTTTTAACTATTAATACTTATTCATATTTTTTTGGTTAATGATAAATAAATTTAACTTCTAATCACTGAAAAATTATGGTAATTGTTTGTATAAAGTATTAGTAGCTCCTTCCACATAAAATTTATTAAAATCTTTTATTTTAATTTAGGCTACTTATTTTTCGTAGTTTTCAACTACTTTTCTCTTTCTATATTAGAGATAAAAACATGGAATGGTTACTATTTAAGCTCAAATACGTATGACTTTAACCGTTGTTTAACTATTATTTTGTAAGTTATCTCAAAACCATGTTAACAACTTATTCAGCTCGAAATTTTAAAGCTAGATAGTCATCACTTAGTTGGGTTACTGCTGTAAATAGCATTTTATTGCATAACAAAAACAACAATTATATTCTTAAATATATTTCACATCTATACAAAACTTATTTGATTTAATGTTTGTAAAAAATTTATTATTTTTAGATTTTTTATATTTTTTTATCACTAATTATAATTATTATAGTGCTAACACGGTGAACAAAATGAATATTACTAATTTAAGATAGGTAATATAGTAAAAAAATACTTTTAAATAGTCTTTTTGATACATATTTCGATTAAGTAATGTATTTATATTTTTAATATTTTTTTATATAAGGTAATCATCTATTTTTATTTTTTTTACTTTTCAATTCATCGTTTTATTTTTAAAATATTGTACATTTTTTTAAAAATTATAATGTATACGCTTATAAGTTATTTCTAATACAGTACTTTTGTCTGGAAACAAAATCGCTGCTTGTAATGTATTAAAAGTAAATTATATCATAATTAAATAAAATTGATGAATTGAAATGTAAAAATAATACAAAGTATTCTCTTAAAAAATTATAAGTACCTAAGATATAATTTTTTTAAAAGGTGTAATGTTAGAAGTAAATTAAAATAATACACCAAAAGCAATAGAAACAATCTAAATAGTATACTAAAAACTAAAAAAAAAAAATATAAAAATAAGTGTATGCAATTAACCTCATACATGTACATGTGTACGTGTGTGTTATAATGTAAATATATTACTTAAGTACATTACTATATATAATTTAGTTATTTTAGTTATCTTGATTATATTATTTGTAAACACTAAAAAAGAATAATAAGAAAAATAAAAAAGGATAAAAACTAAAATTAGACAAAACCATATTTACATACTTTGAAACATATTTATACCTTAATATTATCATATTAAATATTAACTCAATTTCTTAAAAGTATACTTTACTAGTTCTTAAAGTCATTGGCCTTATGTAAAGGTTTATTACTATTAATGAAATTGCTGCCCCATGGAAAGGCATTACTATAAATTGAACTTTGACGAACATTTTTATTCTATTAAGTTACAAATATATCAATGTTTTAAAAAAAATCATACACGACTAAAATATATATTAAAGAATATTTTTTATTATATTTAAACATTTTTAAAAAAAAAATATTTCGCGTTAAAAGTTAGTAAAAACTTAAAAATATAAAGGTATTTAAGTAATTGGAATGAAATTAAGTTAGTATCGAGTTACACAAGTCTTCCAAAATCCATTTTTAAGACACTTAAACTTTGTTTTGAACTTTAACTTCAGCTTTGAAAAATAAGATATATTTGTATAACCAGTTCCATATCGGATTTTGCAATTATTTATATAGTTTGATGATTTGAGTTTATTGTAATTAAAGTAGTAATTATTATTATGATGGTCATTTATCTTTAAACCACTTCAAACTATATTTGATTTGGTGTGATGGTCATTTATTTTCAAACCACTTAGAATGATGGTGATGATCGCTTATTTTCAAGTGACTATGATATGATGTGGCAGTTGTTCAAACAATTTCAATTTATGATGATGGACTCTTATTTTCAAATGACTTTGTATTGATCTGATGTGATGATATTTTATTTTCAAGCAATCTCATGGTCGTTTTGTTTTCAAACGACTTTGTATAGTTTTGATCCAATGTAGTGACAATTTATTTTTAAACAATCTCGAACAAATTTGGATTTTTTTTCATCCGGTGATCGTTTATTTTCAAACAACTCCAGATAATGATTATTTATTTTCAAATGACTTTGTGTTATGATCTGATGTGATCGTTGTTTATTTTCAAACAATCTTAGATAACTAAATTTTTTATCCAATGTAGTGACCGTTTATTTTCAAACGATCTCACGGATTATCCGATGTGATGTCATATTTTCAAACTACCTCAAATAATTTTGAATGTAATTTCTTATATATGAAAAAAAAATTATTTCAAGAATATGTCTCATTAAAACCTTACTCGAAAACATACTCCTTAGGGACAAAATTCGAGTTAAGAAGAAAAAGTACATAATTTCATTACAACAATTTGAATTTGAATAATTTATATTACATGTAGTATTATTCATGACCTTCGTTTCATCTTCTTCATCGATTATTGCCATGTCCCGTTTGCAGATCTCTCCCATGGCTTTTGTCATCCTTCATCACTTTATAATGCCACTTTCGCTCAAGCTTGATGAAGACCTACAGTGGGTGTCAAATGTTCTTGGTAGAGATTATCCAAATGTTCTCTACTTCTCTATTGATGGATTGTCGTGTTTTGTTCGATGAAGATCGAATCTGTTATGAATTGTTGTGTTTTGTTTGATGAGGACGGGTGAGTTATTCACTTATAAAAATATTCGATATTCCAAATTAATATGAACTTAAAAATGTAAGACTATCTCGGTAATACTGAAATATTCAATAACTAAATATTGAATAACAAACTAAATATATATTATATTTTCATTATTGATTTTAAAAAAGTAATCCTATTATGTTTTATATGTTATTTATATATAATAAATACAGCAAATTTGAAAAGACAATCCATTAATAATCTCTTTTTGTTGCATTGCACATCAACGTTTCATAATTAATAAATGGGATTCCACCCCTTATTATTTTCCTGTTTCTAGCTAAATAAAATAAATACAAAAGGAAATATATAAGTTTCAGTTTTTAAATATTGAAAATCTTGGCTAAATAATATTAAAATATTTTTGCTTAAAAAATATCCAAAATTGATTTAATTTAAAATAATGCATGAAAATAAAAATATAACAGTAACAAACCTTAAATATATTAAAATGAATGTTCCCAAAATAAGAAAAAAAAACCGGTAAATATAGTTAGTTTACTTGATCAATCAGTTTATTGAATTCAGATCAAAATGTGAACTATCAATAACAAACTAAATAAATATTATGGTTAGAATTTGTGAAATCAATATAAGAAATATTTATGCTTATATTGTATATTTTTTTTTCATAATTGAAAATTATTAAATTACAATTAAATAAAAAGTAAGAGCTATTAAAATTTATAATTTTCAACGAATGCATCAGAGATTATCGGTTTGAGTTGTTTAAAGTTTTTTCAGTTGAACTTTGTTGTATTTTTCTTGGTAGTGATTATTTGGAGGAAAACAAAAAAGATAATTGATACATCAAACCACAATATATTATAAAAAAACAAAAAAATTCAAGTTTTTTGTTATACACTAATATATAAAAATCCTAATAAACTATTTTTTGTTTTTCATAATTCAACTTATAATCTTATATAACAGCATTATTTTCTTTAATATAACTAAAGTCAACCGAAGTTAGAAATTAATAAAAGACATTAAGGTCAAAGATATAGAAATTGAAAAGGCAGTTGCAGTTGTGCGAGATTTACGTTGTACCTACGCAAACATTTAGGTATTTATCTAATCTTAATTTATAATTCTCCCATGAAAAATAGTTTAGTTATTTCAAATACAAATATTTTTTAATTGGAAAATAGTATAATTAATTATATTTTATAGAGTTCTTTTAAATATTTTTAAAAATATTTTCAGGTGTCAGAATATTTTAAAATATATTAGTTTTTTAAATAAATTTTGATATTAAAAAAACAGACAAAATTAAAAAATTATATCACAATATTAATGATTTATCTTTTTAGATATAGTTTGAGCTGAAAATATAGTGTATATATATATATATATATATATATATATATATATATATATTTTGAGCTGGAGAGATAAAACAGAAATACAGTGTTCTTATGCAAACCCTTTGAAATCGATTTCAATTGTTGAACTCAACAACTACTTCCTTGGTATCCAAAACTGAGTTACTCATCATTCTGCAGGAGAAAACAACACGAACAATTCAGAGACACAAAATAATAGAAATAAAAAAAAATGTCTTGGCTCTTCAAGTCCAACGATCCTGACCCTGAATCTTCTCAGCTCAGGGACCGCACCGTTACCCAATCTTCTTCTCCGCCGCTTCCCGCTGCCGATCTCCACGGCGTCAAGGATGACATATCCCATATTTTCCGCGGCGTGGCCAACTTCCTCGCTCCGCCGCCGTCCTCTTCTTCTTCCTCCTCCGCTGATTCCTCATCCTCCTCTCAAGCTCTGAGTGGAATCCGGAACGATCTCGTGGAGATCGGTGGAAGTTTCAAGAACTCTCTCTCGCTAATTTCCACGAACAAAGCCGTCACTGGAATCTCCAAATTCGCTTCTCAGTTGTTGCAGTTGGAGTCTGATCAGCAACAAAGTAACGACGACGCGGTGCCTGGAACGACGGAAGATGTTGTGCGTTTCGTGAAGGAGATTTCTGCGCGGCCTCAGTACTGGACCGAATTCCCCTTGCCGCTCCATAACGGTACTTCGAGTTCGTTTCGATAATAATACATGTTATTTGTTAATTGTTTTGATCATGTTTATCTGTTTTCTTAATTGAATATTATCCGTATAATATGAGAGCGTTTGTAATTTAACCGTGTGGTCATGAAGTTTGTGTGATCATGCAGTTTTTGCAGTGGAGCCTCTCTGGCTAATTGGCTAGATCTCATGAGTCTGGTGGTCATTTTATAAGCTTATAATTGCTGTGGTAACTAACGAGTTATTACATTCATGCATGCATCGTAGGCAAAAGAAAATTGAAATTGGTATAGCTTATGGTTTTGTGTGATTTCATAAATAAATATGAATCCTGAGTAGGTTAAATTGAGTGGAGATATAGAGATTGTAAGGGATGTGTGGTTATCATGCTCTTTTACTGAGCTGGTAGGTCAGGATATTAACAAAAAAAACTTTAGTCTCTCCTATGTATATGTGAAAACCCCTTAAACGATTTCATAAAAGAAAATTATTTTATGGAGTAATTTTTGGGCATTTTCTTCATTTATACTTGACAATGGAGGATCTATTTGTTATTTACCTGATAAGCTCTTTCCCCGTTTCTGATTCTGCAGAAATTAATCTAGTTCACACTCCCAGTCATTACGAAATCCTAAAACTTGTCTGCTAACGATAATATCTCTTTTTTAACTCTTAAGCAAACTTTCATTTAATGAAAGTGGTTTTTGAATTTTTTATTTTTGAGATAGCATGAGTCCAAGAAACCAAAACCACTCATTTTCTTTTATTTATTCTAACCGAATTTGTATTGAGATTGGTGGACCTTAATTCTGAAATTTGACTTGTTGCAGCAGATTTTAGCATGTCCAATTCTCAGAGAGAACATGCATTGGCTATAGAACGGCTGGTACCTGAATTCGTTGCACTAAGACTGAATCTTTGCAGTTACATGAACGTGGAGAAGTTTTGGATGATCTATTTTTTGTTAATACTTCCGAGACTAAATCAGCATGATCATGAGTGCCTATCAACCCCCAAGGCAAGTCTTTCTTTACCAATATTGCCTTATTGAAGTTCCCTTAGAACTTGAAGATGTGAATTATTCATGCATGCTAGTCAGATCAGTCAATATACTTTAGGAAACCTTGTTATTTCTAAATTACAAATGCAAAACTTCTATAGAACTACTAAAAATTGTTATAGCCAAGAGAATACAGAGCAGTGATACAAGCTATACTTTATTCTATTTCTATATGCTTAATTGAATTGATCCTCTAGTCTCTCCTCCCCCACCCCCTTTGATTATACAGCTTGTTTATGATACATGAGTGAATAGCAGACCAGTATTCATGGGTCTGGTAATCTTTTTGATAAATTATGTCTTCGGCCAGAAGTTTTAGCATTTGTCTTTGTTTATTCTATGACTTTCTCTCCAGATGTGTTGGTTCTATAAACAACTTTTCAGATTATCGTTTATTGCACCCAACAATTATGGGATTGAAGATAGAGTCATGGATAATTATCTCTTTTAGTCTGTTGTACAAGTTTGGGTAGAGACAATCTCTAAATGATCGCCATATCATTCATGTTCTCCCATTTTTTCCTTCTGTAGATTGTTGACGCAAGAGATGTGCTTGTCCAGAAACTTGGAGAGAGGAAAAATTTGCAAGCTGAAGAAAGTGGAAAACATGGGACTGTGGATTCAAATCAAGAGGTTAGGGAGAACCGTGAAAGAGAAAGTATCTCGTTTGAGCAAAACCAGGTTTTGACTGAGGTTACAAATGCAGTAGAAGGTTTAGAAGTTAATGACACAGTTAGTACTGAAAAATGGTTGGAAGATACGGATATTGATGCTAGTTCATTTACTTCCTGTACAAAACTTCAACAGGAGGAAGAGGATGTGTCATTCAGTGACCTAGAGGATGACGGGAGTTATAGCTCCGATAAATTATCAAGCTACAGGGAGACGCAGGACATCAGGGGTTCATCCCCTGAAGGTGCTACTACTAGTGACTGGGTTCAGCTGCATGAAAGTTCTGTGAGAGATGGCAGGAAGAAGGCTATTCCTTTAAAAGGTAAGGATTCAGAAGATGAGTCAAATGATTGGCTCACTATTGATGATTTTTATTAGTTAGGCTTTCTTTGATTCACCAACTTGTAAAGGTTCAATATTTTTCAGTTATCAATGGCTCTGTATTTAGGGAGTACGATTATATAAATTAAAGTATTTTTGTTTTTTTATTCACACGTACATACTTTTTGTCAGTACAAGACGGTTGTGCATTTGGTAAGACATCATTCATTTGTTGAAAGTGTACCATGCAAACAAATTAAAGATTTCAAGAATAATTTTAATTTGGAAGTTTCTGTTAGTTGATCAGTAACACAAAACGTTGACGTCAAACTGTGTGTCGTAAAAAATTGGATTTGATTGCAATGAGTGTTACTTTTGAAAATAATTTATCCTTATAAAAAATTTAGATGTCACAGAGAATGAATTCTTTAACGTACGATTGAATAATACAGTAAAAATGTGTGGTAAAAGTACACTAACATGAATTTTACCACGAAAACGATGATTTGAGTTTAGTGATTAGGGAGTTATTGCAATAAAGAAATTTTAGGAAAAGTAGAGTTTAAGTCATGTTATCTGTACTTTTAAGTGTTTTATTTTCTACTTAAGAGTCCCTGACCATACTAAGATTGAGATAGAGAGAAAAGTAGAGACGAAGCAATAATAGCATAGTGGAAGTTGTAAAATACACATCCACTAATCGGAAGGACAAAGAATGGGGTTTGGTTTGAGTGTGGTACATTGCTTATATAGAAAGGCCTCCACAGAGAAACATTATGGGGAATCTGGCCCCAACAAAATCCTGCCAGAAAACATGCAAACCCCTTACCCCTTACGAAGGTCGTGCGTAACCTCCAATTCCCATGGATTTCTCCGAAGAAGGATGCTCCCTACAGATGAGACAGACATGTCTGGTCTCTCATGAGAGTTACTGCAGTTCTTAACTGATTACCATTTAACTCTGTAATTTTAGTTTATTTGTAAACTTGGTATCTAATACTCTGCTCAGTCATAATAATGTAGGATCCAATTTATAATAAAATGGGAGACCAAATTCAAATTTTGGTGATATTACAGTAACGTGAAAGATGCAACTAAGCTTTAATTTCATTTCGCATTATCTTGTGGGCATCTGCTGAGTTGCTAAAACGACTTCGATTATATAGTAATAATAGATGACGTAATAATAGAAACGATGTAATTTTCTTATGGAGTTATTATTTTTCAAATGAGAGAACAAGGTAATATATATAAAGAAGACACTAAACTGACTCTATCATTTTAATATGCTAGGATCAAGATAGTGGTGGAGAGTTTGAAAATTTGTATGAGTTTTTAAATTTAAATATAGTTGTCACTATTCTACACACAAAACAATTTGACTGATAAAAACAATCATGAATAGTAAATACAGATAAAGAAATAACTGAAATAAAGGTCAATTGGATGGAAAGGAATTGAGTAGGTTAGAATAGAACAAAAAGAAAGTTACTATTTCATTATGTTTTAGAATGGAGAAAAACAAAATAAGTGCACCACCCAATATAAAACTCTTATGAAACCTATTACAAACCTATTTGTTTCTTTCAACTCTTACATCAGCTGAGTAATTTATGGCCATAATTTATAGCTATGTCAAATACGATCGTAGCAAAGATACAGTCATAAAATAAAAATAAAATATAAATGTGAGTTAATATTTTGATTAAATATCTAATAATAATAATGATATATCAATAGTTCAATATTATGTCTATTAAACCCATGTAATACAACCATATCATATTAATTAAAATTGAATTTGTTTAAAAAACTAGTAGTATTAAATTCAGGTTCAAATACTAATCCATATACCTCACCATTTAAACATCCTAATACATATTTTATGGAACAATCTCTCATACCTAATGATTTTATATTTATAATCGAGCATCACTTACTCTCACCCTCAATTTATTTACTATTTAATATATAAAACATCTATCGACTTTTCAGCATATGGCACATTTGTCAATTTGACTTAAAAAGTATAATTAAAATCTCAATATCTCTTTAATAACTTTTAATTTAATGCTGAGAAAAAAAACTTTTAATTTAATAGTTATATCACATCTCAACGTGTTAATTGTACTTCCATGATAACTACTAATTTATACATAATTTATTAATTATACAATATTAATTTTCATAAATATACATATTATATATATATATATAAACTTTAAATCTCAATATAAAATCAAAGATATGTCACCAGAGTGATACATTCTTAACGAAATTATAGGACATTGTTTAACATGATTTTTGTTTATTATCGCTTGAGCGATACTATTATCACTTGAGCTAAATTCTCCCAGAGGAAAACAAATTATCTCAACCATTTTTCAATGAATAAATATGCAGAAAATAAATATCTCTTTAAAGTTCTAACCGTTCCAAAATCAATCAAACCATTCTAAAAAATCTCTAATCTTTTTTAACATGTTTTAAGAACAAAATTCAATACATTAATTTTCCACTCTAACAAGTGTAAAAGTCCATTCTTACTCAAAATGACTATTTGAAACCCAAATGCAACTTAACATATAGGAATATTTTTGTAACAGCATTTTTTTTAAAAATACAAGACCCCCACGGAAGGTTTCTTTCTTTTTCTTTCTTCCTTATCTCCCTTTCTCTCTCAAACTCTCTTTTTTCTATTAATTTCCTTTCTTAATCTTCATCTATTTTAGAATTTGATGTGACCACTTTTGATGTGACCACTTTTTAGCTGACAAGTTAAGAAACATTTCTATCCAATCAAATTTTTAAACAAAGTAAGTTCATTTTTGTTCTAAAAATCTTTTGTTCTGTGTTTTTTCTTAGGATTTACTTATCAATCTTGGTGGGATCAGTTGAGAACATTAATCTTCTCAACTTATTCTACTACATACTGAATTTTTGTTTTGTTTGGATAACTTGCATTAGACCCGTAAATCTTGAAGCTTATCCAGATTGTGGGGAATAAAATTCTAGAAGTTGCTTGGAAAGCAAACAATTAAGGTAAGAGAAACTAAATTTAGTTTTTAATAGCACCATAGGATAGAAGATCTAAATTTAATTGATGGTTTAGTATTTAAGTGTTTTTTTTATGTTAAACAAATTTTTGAATGTTGTGGATCACGTTTTGAATGATATTGTATGATGAAATATGTGGAATTGAATTCATACATTTGGGATAATGTATGAACTTATGTTTGTATGTGTATTAAGTATTGATGCCTATCTGATAACAGAGATCTCCGAGCTTCACTCATGATCTAAGTCATATAGACTAAGATATCAGGTAGTGAGAAGCGGATAGGGGAGTTCATGCACACCGTGACATATGAGATGCACGGCTTGGGTTGT
>Ga0123342_1006514_pt1 | contig 16122 bp, 5 predicted proteins | sample Turbeawhitnodule_FD_89960 | JGI IMG/M metagenome (GOLD analysis project Ga0123342, IMG submission 89960) | Root nodule microbial communities of legume samples collected from Mexico - Turtle bean Mexico white nodule | ecosystem: Host-associated > Plants > Roots > Nodule | place: Mexico: Nepantla... | reverse complement strand
TGTATTTTTTACTTGAAATTAACATGATTACATCATCAATAATAATAAAAATAAATATTAATTTATGTTTATAGATTCAACTTTTATGTTGTTGTAGAGTTTAATTTTTTATTTTCTTCATTTTAAAAAAAAATAATTTTAAAGTAAACGTTTTTAATTTATTACTTTTTTATTTTTATTTTGTAAAAACTCATTTATTTATTCATTAATTATTTTTCTAATTATTTTAAACATTAAAAATATTTATTTTTTAATGCATTCAAAATTAAAATCATTAAAAAAATAATTATTTATTATTTATTTATTTATTTTTAAAATGGTGCTAGATAGGGAAATAAAAAATAAAAGAGTGTTAAATAGGAAAATAAAAACAAAAGGGTGCTAGATAGGAAAATAAAGTCATAAGGGTGCTAGATAGGAAAATAAAGATGTAAATTGTGCTAGATAGGGAATTGAGCCGCAATGTGTTAGATAACTTAAACTTAAAAAATCTAACTAATTCATTTAGAACAAATACGTTTTCCAAAATGTCATACAGAGCAAACAAAGAAAATAAAAATAATGAATAATAATCATGTAGACAGTTATAATAATTAAAAAAAAAAATAGTAAAATGGATTCTATAAAAAAATTAGATTATATACTTACTCTTAAATTGTTAAAATTATAGTTTAAACTTGTTCAACTTGCATTTCTTTTATCAAATTAATTAATGTTCATATCACGAGTGTTGATAATGAATTTATGAAATATACACGTTTAAAAAACGATTTCGTGATTAATACATACTTAAAATGTCAAATATACTTTCTTTTTTATTATCATTGAAGGGATTAATATGACTATTGTTTATCTTTAATGTACTATACTTAATCAATAAAATAATATTGTTCTAATAAAATTAATATAAGTTTGTGATAATTAATAGACTGTACATCACTTGCAAATTAATAGCCATGTCCCAATCCACCTTACCATCCTTAAAGTTAGGCAATAATTGTTTTTTCTTCCAACTCTGTCGTATATGAAACACGTAAAATATTTGGATGAAATACCTACACAAAATATTCTACCACTTATATATAAAAAATATTTCTTATGAAACAAATAAGATAATTAATTTTATAAAAAAAAATTCTTTAGAATAATTACTTTTGCAAAGAAGTCATAGTAAACAAAGGAAGTAAAAATAATTATGTAGACATTTATAATAATATTTAAAAAATAAATAGTTAAATGGATTCTTTAAAAAAAACTTAGACATATATTCAGTCTTAAATGATTAAAATTGTAGTTTAAACTTTTTCAACTTGCATTTCTTTGTATAAAATTAAGGAAGTGGTTTTGGAGGAATTGGCAACAGCAAAGTGAGTGAGAGGAAACAATTGGTCCTTCATGAATGAATGGGTGAATTATGAATGTGTCTGGATAAAGTGATGGCCATTGTATTGGTATTCACAAGCAAAATGTCACTATCTATACAACAAAATCGGCGCTACTAATTTTTGTGAAGCTGAGTTTGCTCCATCACTAGTAGGTTGTAGACCTGCAAAAAAATTTCTGTTGCTGGCTATGGCATTGAAGTTGGCATGACCTCGCTTTATCTCTCAATTCTTGGAATGCTCTCATTGTTTCCACATCAAACCCCCCAGCAAACTGCCAAACATCAACAACTCATTATTATTTCAGAGGGCCCTCACACCTGTTTTGTATTATCGATGAAAAATTTACCTGATGCACTCGAAATGCAAATCTAACTCCTTGGACAATGAGCTCCTCTTCTTCAGGACCACCACCAACTGTCTCAAGCTCACCAGAGACTCTCTTCATGTACTTCATGGCCAATTTCACAGATGCCAGCTTGATCTGTCATAACATAAAGTTTAAGCTAACCAAAATTTGAGAATTTACATTGTCATATGTGACACTAGAAATTGTAAATAGCAACCTACGTACCAAGCTATCCATGTCTCATTATGTTTTGTTTATTGGCATGTATGAAGGATGTGGCCTTTAGTTACTCTATTATTCGTGTAATTTAAAACGTATTAAAAGTGTACTATCCATGATCCCTCTTAGCGCCATTTGAATGCGACAAAGATATTAATGGTCAGCAATAAGGAATCTCGTTCTCTTTATTCAAGTTTAAACGACTAAGCAGACAAACAGATGGATTTTAGAGATCTGTGAGTTCACATGTGCGCATGCAGAGATTTGCAGAGACAAACAAGTAAGAATCCAACCTTTTGCTTTGTCATTTTGCTACCACCACTGCATCTTGGTGATTACACTAGGCACCACAGATGACATTTAACGAATTGATATTTATAAATAGGCTTACTTAAAGGGAAGTAACGTACGCTATAAAACAAATAAGACCGAGACAATTCTTTTAGAAATCTACAAAATTAATCATTTGGAGTAGTCTAAATCAATTGAAACAACTTTTGGCCGTTGGTCATGGAGACATTCAAGATAATTGGTGGAGCAATACCTATGTAGTTAAAATTCAGCATATGTCACTTCCCAATTGATCATGAAAATTACCTGGCTCACAAAGCCATTGTCAAGCATCCAGTGTACAGGTATGTGGAAGACTTTGTATCTATTTGTAGCCGACTCTCCCATTCTCGAGATATTGAAAACTCCATGCTCTAATCTGCCATAACCCAATTTTTAACGGAACATTAGAGTGTTCTTTAAGGTTGTGTGCAAAAGAACGTTCAATTAACATTTTACAAATAATGTTGTTATCATATTCACATGTGGGTCAGGAATATGCATACTTTTCGAAGAGAGCCTGCATCTTCTTGAGAGCTGGACCACATGGCTGCCGAGGATCATCACGAAATGATGAAGCCTCGGATTCTATCTTCTTCAGATCACAATACCCAAACGCAGCCTCGCGCAGCGCATCGGCCTTCTTCTCTGGCCAATCGAAGTGTTTCAACACTGCTCGTTCATCCACCTAAATAAAAACGAACCTAACAAATGAATACTTTTTTTTAACTTAATCTAAATTAACAAGTGGTAAAACAATATAAAATTAACTATTTGTACCTAACATTCTTATGCCATTTTGCACAATATTGTTGTAAAAAATATTTTTAGAAATAATATCATCCGACATTACGTACCAAATATGAAAGCTCGTCATCAAGCCATTTAACAAAGAGCACAACGTCTTCAATGTCTGTAAATGCAGCACCCTCCACTTCTTTGATTAAGCACCTGATAAATTCTCCTTGCGTCTCAACATCTGTTTTAATCTGAAAAAAAAACAAGGAAAGATTGTTGAGGAGATAATTGAAGAAGCAATCTTTATTTATTTTATGCTAAACTAAATTAAATTAGGCTCTAACCAAAGAGCTAAAACCAATAACTCTTGGACATAGTTAGTGGAGGATCTTCTTTTCCCTTTTGTAGTTCGACAATTAAAAAAGTGATTCCATAAAGTAACTATCTACTTTGCGGCATTGTCAAAGTCGTGGGCACCTAAATTCGAATTTAATTGATGTCCTACGTGAAAAAAAATCCGTTTCAAATTAAAGCATGCGAGTCAGCATTTTCCATTTGACACTGACATCAGTGGCGCAGTCGTAATTTCAGCCAAAACAGGTGACACACTTACCGCGAGCAGGTGAGAGGAACGATTCTCAATTTCACCGATCATGTCACGTGGATTGGCCGCAGGAGGCAGTTCCACCACGCCGGAGAGAGATTCTCGCCGGGACTGCGATTCCCTCTTCATTAAGGAGTGATAGAACTCCACCACTTCCGGCACCTTCCTCACCTTCGCCGTAACCTGCCTACTCCCCTTCGGCGGCGGTGGTGGAGGAGGCGGAGCAGCCTTAGATGCAGCCTTGAAAGGAGGCGGCGGCGGCGGCGGAGGTCGTGATATCACTTTCTCTGTTTCGACATTGCCGTTCTCCGACGCCGCAGAAACAGCATACCGCGAGCCCATCGATGAAGAAGGCAACGACGGTCTCGGTGGCGGTTTGGGAACGCGAGGCGCACGTGGTCTTGTTAAAATGGACTCGGTAGAATCGGCGAGTTCCTCCGAGTCACGACGCGGCCTTTCACTTTCAGCCATTTCTTGTTTAAAATCTTGAACAGTAGCTTCAAACTGCTTGTTGTTGAGGCCTCTATGATCCGACGACGTTTTCTTCAAACTCTTGATCAAATTGGACCTCGCTGGCACCTCCAAAGGCACTTGAAGCCTCACCGAAGAATGATAGTCGTTTTCCATCAAAGAATGCACGTCGTTTACCAATGCCTTGCAGACATGATCCGACGACGTTTTCTTCAGCTTCGCAATCTCATCCTCCAACGCTTTAGTTTTTCTCAGGCTCTCTGTTTTCTCTTCTTCCATTCGAAGCTTCAGGTCCTCAAGCTCGTTCCTGAGCCTCCGGTTGTCTGCCTCCACTTGTTCCATTTTCTTTGTGTTACTTTCTATGTGTGCATCCCTGGCAGAAATCTGGTTTTCTAGAAGGGGAACGATGGCGACGGTTTCTTTGAGGAGCTTGTGTTCGAGAAGCTCTGTTTTAAGGCGAGACTCTCTCTCTCGGAGGTCCTCGACGAGGCGGAGGAGGTCGAGGACGTCGGAGGGGCGGGGCTGAACCTGAGCGGAGGAGCGTGAGAAGTAAGTGGCGAAGGAGCGCGTGAGGGAGGATTTAGTGGCAGAGGTGTGGGGAGGGGTGGGGGGCGCAGGGGACTTGGGGAAAGCCATAGAGAGCTTGACTTTGCCAGCTACCATTGAGGTGGAATGGGAACAGGAATGGGAATGGGATTGGATTTTGGATTAGGGTTGTCTGGTTTGCAATGTCATTGGAAGTGAAAGCTAAGACTAACAAAGATGTCGCTGTCTGAATGTCTGTCTGGGAGTGGGAGGGAGACAAAGAGAGAAACAAGTGAAGGTCTGGCTAGAGAAGGAAGAGATTCCTGCAAAAGAGGCAAATTTCTATTAAACTTCATCAACGGACTTCCCTTCTACTGGGACCTCATCTTCACTTTGTCTTAACTTCTTCACACATCAAAATAACCTTCTATTAATACCTTACTATTTCTTAATACCTTACTAAATACATCCTATTATCAATTAACTACTTTCACAGGAAAACCTCACCTTATTTCTTATATGACACTACTGAATTGACTAGAGTTGCCTAAACAACTTCTCAGAGACAAAAAAATAAATTATTTTTTTATGAATCAAAACTAACTTATATATATGGATTAAACAAAATCAAATTATCAATATTTTTTTACTACCAATTTAACTTTTAATTGGATAAAAAGATCATATTATCAAGTTTTTAAAAATTGAATAACTTAATTAAGCTTTTAAATAATAATGAAATCAAATTAAATAAAATAAGCATACAAGTGAAGTTGTGCATATTTTTAGTATTAAACATATTAACATCCTTTTATAGATTTTAGAAGAAAAAAAAACAATGTTAATAAAAAATATATATTTTAATTTAATTAAGTTTATAAGATTCTAAACAGCATTTTTTTTTAATAAATAACTGCATCTCTACAATTTATTTCCTCCGTTTTCTTTTTAAGATTTTAAGACCGGCTTCTATCATTTTTTTTTTTGTTTATACTTCGATAGCTAATAATTAATCCAGTTTAAGTCGTTTTTGAATTATTATATATAATTTTGGTCTAAAGAAATTTTAATTTTTCTGTTTTGGTTTTTGTTAAGTGTGGAAAAATGAATTAGTTGTTTATATATGTTGTGTTGCATGCATTGACTGCATGAATTTTTACTAGTTTAAGTTTATAGTAGTATGTTTATAGTTTATAGTTTATAATTGTCCGCGTACACTCTTAATAGATATAATATTTATTAAGATATAATATTTTATTATAATAATTTTTCAAATACTGATGTGCTACTTAGTTTTCTAAATATATTTGTCCGAAATGAATCATCTGTGGTATAAAGGAGACCGAGTTTTTAGTTTTGAAGGGAAAAAAAAGTGGCCAATTTTTTTTTCGGCGTTAAGACTTTTTCTTTCTTAAATTTGAAGGGTTTGAAAGTTGAAGTGTAATTAAAAGTGAAAATTGCTTTGTTGGTCCATTTAGAATTGGGCGGAAAACTAATTTGAGTTAGGATAAAAGGGAAGAGATTTGATATGAATGCAATGCCACAAAAGACAATTTGAAAATGACTTTGAACTGTTTAAAAAGGAAATGACACCAAATAAAGATGATATGTGTTATATATTTGACACGTGAGAGAGAGGGGGAAAGTAAATATTTATTATGTAAATATATTTAAATAATAAACATTACAGATTAAATTCAAAAAGGGGTGGTACTTATATATTTAATATTTTTTATTTATGAAAAAAAATTATAGTATATGCTGAGGCAGAAAGTGTGTGAGGATAGAGCTGTACTATACACAATTTTTAACATATCTTAAATTAATTAGCAAATTTTTTGTGCATTGCATGATTATTGTAGGGTTAAAATAAAACCGGAAAAAATTGAAGACGAATGCGAATGCGCGCATTATGATAATGCCATTATCATTGATTAATAGCGATTAAATCAAGTATTCTACGATAAAACAAGTATAATAAAAAATATTTATATTATCAGTCATGATAGTTTTATTTAAATTAAAAGTAAAGTTTTAAAATAGGGAATAAATTATAAATGTGTGAATCGATTAATATTTACACATAGTATGTTAAAATTCAAATATATAAGCTTTAAGTATACATATATAGAAAGTTTGTAATAAGTTAAGATGAATTTAATTAAAATTAAAATTAACATGAAATCACCATTGAAAGACAGAATTTGCCTTCGACTGTGATGAGGTAAGATGCCGTCTTAAGTAATTTCAAGAGACAACTTCATTTGGATTGCAAATAACTCGTGGATTTGTACATGGAGCTAAAGAAAGAAAGAAGTCTTTCAAGTTTTGTAGTTAATAATGTAATATTGGGAATCTCACATCCATTAGTCAAAGTTTATTTTAGAGAACATTTGTTAGACTAGTTATTGGATCATCTATAAATATGTAATCTCACATAAAAGTTGACGAATCTTAGTGTAAGAGGAATGTATTGAAGATCTCACATCAACTAAATATAATGTTAGTTCATATTATATAAGTTGGTGTAAAGTTCACTTTATACATTGATTTTATAAATTGAGATGTGTTTAAAATTCCCTTTTTAAAAATGAACATAATCACCGGACTACAAATTGATAAGAAAGAATGTCAAATAATATTAAAAATAATTAATAGTGATTTTTTTTAAATTGTATAATCTAATATTTAAATCACTCAATTCAAAATTCATAGAAACCAATTTCATTAGTATAATAGACTTCTATCTAATTTTTTTTCTTAGTTCTTTATGAATATGTATAGATTACTTACGTATATGTTTTGTTAATATGTGAGTTTTGGTTTAGTCTCCTCATATTTACTTATATTTTTTTTTTTTTAATAATCATTTGTTTATATGGTGACAGATGATTGTTGTTACTGGAAATGTCAGTGTAACTGAAATGTCAAGTTTCCTTGTATTTAGAGAAGCTCAATAGTTAAACAATCACCTTATATCATCATGGACCAAAACAAAATACCAAACTTATGCTCTAATCATATTTGGGGCATTGCATTCTGCACCCCCATGTTTTTAAACCTATACCCGCAATCGGTGAAATAAAAAACATGTTATTAAAAGAATACATTTCAAATTGCATAGTTTATGTATTTCTGGATTTCAAAAATATATTTTAAATAAACATTTTAAACTGCGAAATCTAGTAATATTTTAAAATATATTTATAGTTTATAAGTGTATTATAAAATATACAATTTAAAATGTACTAACATATTATCGAATGCACATTTCAATTTTTTTTTAAATCTAGAAATATATTTCAAAATGTATATTCTAAATAAATAAATTTTGGAATGCATATTGCTAAATGTATCTTTAGATATAAATACACATGCCATAATGTATAATGCGAAATACAAGGGTAAAATTGAAATTAAATTTTTATTGGAGTGCAGGATCAATATATGTGGATGCTAATGCAATGCCCTCCCTTTGTGGGAGGTCTGTTATGGGATGTTATGGGAGGTTTGGAAGGTATTGTTTGGTTGTATTCCAATCAAGTGAGAAATTAAGGAGTTGTTATTCACACCTCTTTTTTCTCTTCATACTTCCCACTCTTTTACAATCCTACAATACTTTATTTTCTTTTCACTTTCGTCCAACATGACCTTTTGCCTCTCAAGTTTTCAGAATAAAATAGTTTAGTGCAGACAAGGCCAAAAACAACAATTCACGGAAAGAAAGTTCGAGGTGAAAAATAATTAAAAGGGAAAAGCAAAGAAGAAAATAAAATATCTTATGAGTTCCAAAAGTTTAAGACTTAAAATTTTAAGCAAGACTATTAGTTCTAAGTATAATTCAAGGTAAAAAAAATAAAATCTATGAAAAACTATATATAAATCCATAAATTATAATATTATTTTCATTATAAAATTTGAAGACAGCAAAATTTTTTCTGTTATGTATTATTTTTCTTTTTATTTCTATTTCATATAGAACTGCCATTCACATTTGAATCTAAGAAGAGCACATTAAAATATATGAATTTAAACAAGTTTATAAAGAAACGAAATTTAGTTTGATTTTACACCCTAAAGAATATATTGGTGTGGTGAAATTGTGGTGAGAGGTGTAGGTTGTTCCTAACGTCTTCCTCAGGCATGAAATCCTCACTAGTTTTTGTCTTTCATTACTTAGCTTTGCCACTTTAAAACTCAATTTTTATTTACAAGTTACGCAAAGCATCTAACCAATCACCACCAAATACCTGCCTTCTTCAACTTTCCAGCATCTTCAACAGTGACATTAGGTTTCTTTTTTCACAAACAATTAATAATCAGGAAATTTATATCTTGTAAAAATATTTCAAAATTTTCTATTTTTCATAAAATATTATTCTTTTAATCTTAAAATGTCCCTGCATTAATTACTGTACCTATTTTAGTAAACTAACGGAGAGAATGAGATTAATTTAATAAATTTTGTTTTTGAAATTCTTCTCATGTGAAAAACTTTAAACTGCATTAGAAGTATTAGTATGATGGTAAAATAATCACTCTAATGTTTTTTTTTTTTTGGCAAACATACTTCCAATTGCAGTTTAGCCTTATGATAAAAATTCTTATTACATTATATTTTGTTATTTCAAATGAAACATTAAAAAGAAACACAACTTACTTTCCCCGAAAATCTTCTGAAGTGATTCTTCACAAGTGTTTGGGAAGACATTGTCACGTTTTTTCCACATATCTGAAAACCAGAGATGCAGTCGGACATAAGAAGACTACTTGCATCACTAATAAAAACACGTGACCTAGAATACTTTACCCTGCAAATCTTGAAAAAAGAGAATTGTTTCCACCAATACCATTTATCCTGCAACTGACGAATGGTCTTTGAAGGCAAGCTTGCAGAGTACATCACTTTGCTTTTGGTTTTGAAATTGCGAAATGGAAGTTAGGAGTGTTATGTTATTATTAGGCCCCACTGCTTTCTTTTTGTGTGGCTAAACTTCCCTTGAAAACCTCCAATATTCAATCCGTGATTCAGCCTTTGGTTTTGTCATATTCACAAGATGTTGCTTACAAGAATAATATTTCTTCTAAACTCATCCATAATTACAAATTTACAACTCTATACACAAACACCAAGTTCATGTAAAATACTCACGTTACTTTTGTCAGACCCTTCAGTATCATTTATACAACATCTGAATGACAGTGTTTTAACAGATTAAAATATTCTATACATAATGAAATACTAATTGAGACGTCATAATTGTTTTAAACAGAAAATACGTATTATTCTAAAAAAACAACATATTCCTTGTGAACACATGTTTTTTAGCATATCTGAACCTTATATTATACGCTTACAACAAATGAAACGGCCATGAATGAAGCCAAGGTGGTTTCATATTTATCCTTTTTCCAGAGTGAGTAATCATTTAAGCATTTAGGATTGAAAATATGAAGGTGAAGTTCTGTCTTGTTGAATGCAAAAAACCCTCGGTAAGAGCGTTGTTGAAAAGGGGTATCGGTGCGAAGAAGAAGATGGATAGCAGCATAGCAAAAAAATGGCGAGAACTGAGTGGGCAAAGTCATTGGAAGGGTCTGATGGAGCCTCTGGACATTGATCTTCGCCGCTACATCATACACTACGGTGAAATGGCTCAAGCGGCATACGATGCTTTCATCTCGGAGAAAGTATCAAAGTATGCTGGATGCAGCAGATATGCCAAGAGGAATTTCTTCACCAAAGTTGGTTTGATGAATGGCAACGCCTTCACGTATTCCATCACCAAGTTTCTGTATGCAACTTCATCAATCGATCTCCCTGAAGCTTTCATCATAAAGTCGTTTTCTAGAGAGGCTTGGAGCAGGGAATCAAATTGGATAGGTTATGTTGCAGTGGCGACTGATGAAGGGAAAGCTGCGTTAGGGAGAAGAGACATTGTGATCGCATGGAGGGGCACTGTGCAGACCTTGGAATGGGTTAATGATCTTGAGTTTGTTTTGGTTTCTGCTCCTAAAGTGTTTGGTAAGAACACTGATCCTAAAGTGCACCAGGGTTGGTACTCCATTTACACCTCTGAAGATCCACTTTCTCCCTTTAACAAGAGCAGTGCCAGAAGCCAGGTACATGCATACATGTAATTGCTTCTGTTTTTTATAAATGATTTCTAATATCTCATTTTTCAACATTCAATTAATTAACAATGTTTATTCATTCATCTTATCATCATATTATCTCTCATGCTTATACACTTTTCTCTTGTTTGTCTCTTTCACCTTGTTTCACTGTCTATTATCATTTTTTGATCCAAATAGGTATTATTTTTTATATCAGATAAGTTTGACTTCGCTTGATAGGAAGTGATGTTTTCACCACCTTTCATAAAACATGCATCTCTTAAAAAAATGAAACTTATTAAGTGGCATTCAGCTGTTGAAACCTGAACTCGAATCACCTACATTTTTTATGCCCTCTTTCTTGTTCTTTCAATGAAACACAGACGACAAAAATTAATAACTAATGATAGAATCTTGCCAATCAAAGAAAGAGAAAATTTAGTGATTATCGATCATTTGAACAAAGATAAACTTAAGAAAGGGAATTATATTAACTGATACTGATAACGTTAATTCTGCTTCAGATAAAATACAGAATAACATTTTTTTTATGTTGATGATTAGGTCCTAAGTGAGGTGAAAAGGCTAGTGGAGCTATATAAGAATGAAGAAATAAGCATAAGTATAACTGGTCACAGTTTAGGTGCTGCAATTGCAACCCTTAGTGCAGTGGACATTGTTGCAAATGGTTACAACAAACCAAGTGATCCTTCTCTGAAGGCTTCTCCAGTCACTGCCATTGTGTTTGCCTGCCCAAGAGTTGGTGATACCAACTTTCGGAAGGTTTTCTCTGGCTACAAAGATTTGAAAACCATACGCATTCGAAACGAGTTAGACATTGTCCCAAACTACCCCCTTGTGGGGTATTCGGATGTTGGTGAGGAGTTGAAGATCGATACCCGAAAATCGATGTACTTGAAGAGCCCTGGGAACCCACTTAGTTGGCATAATTTGGAGGGTTACTTGCATGGTGTGGCGGGAACACAAGGAAGCAAAGGAGGGTTCAAACTTGAGGTTAATCGTGATATTGCACTTCTGAATAAGACCTTGGATGCTCTGAAAGATGAATTGCTTGTTCCCGTTTCGTGGAGGATCGAAAAGAATAAGGGTATGGTTCAACAAAATGATGGTTCGTGGAAGCTCATGGATCATGAGGATGATGACTTCTGATCCTTAATTCAGAATTGAGAATGCCTTAATTTCGTTTGCAGTTTCATATTTGAGGTTGTTGTCGATTGGAGAAAATATTACTTAATAATTGGATTTGTTTACTGTAGTGAGATTTGTTGAATAATTACAGGTGTGTAAGATGTCATTTAGATTTATAAATAAATTATGTTGGTTGAGAAAGTAGCTTAAGGGGGATTTGGCACAAAATCATTTTTCTTCTTGTTTCTATTCTCCAATCATATCGATAATCCATTTGTGATCAGGAAACAAACTACCAACAAATCAATCTTTTGATTCAAAAGCAATAGTGGCTTGGTTTCATTTATTTCAATTTAAAATGAAACAAAAAATCAATGTTTTATTATTTGGTTTAAGTTGATTTTTTATAATTTTTGTTATTATAAAATTTCAAAAAAAATAAATATATATAAATATTGTCAAGCTTAAAAAAATATTATACATTTTATAATGAAAAAAAGGGTTAGAGAATATAAATAATGTTATATTTATAATTATATTTTATCTTTTATTTTATATAAAAATATATAATCCTGTATTTAAAAATTAACATACAATATATATATTACAATTAAATTATAAAATATCATTTAAGATATATTTGTATATATATTATAGTTGTTAAGTATATCTAAATAAAGAAAGTGATTTTGTTTAGTTTGATTCTAGATTTTATTGTTTTTTTTTTATCGATTCAGATTTTAACAGAGTTAATGATTTTTTTTAGTTTACGAAGACTATGTGATTTTTGTTTTCCTTAATAAAAATAAAAATGAAAATAAAAAGGTACATAAAACAGTTTTATATTATCATTCAATATCAAAACACTTTATACTAAATACTTTAAAGTTCATATAAAGATATTTATGGTTTATTGATAGTATAAATTTGTTTATAGTAATATTGCATAATCGTTAAAGTTTTATTTTAATCAATTGAGAAGGTATTTAGAAAACTTAGCATTACTTTTGGACTTTTTGCACCTAAATTACAGTACACCCCACTAATATTAGGCCCAGGCCCAGGCCTGAAGCTGATTAAACTTCAAAGCAGCTATAGGTGCATACAGCGTGAAGCTTGAATGAAGATTGTTTCTTCCTGCAACTCCATATCTTCTGCTGTCACCTTCATACACAACATGAAAATACATTTTTGTCCTTCTTGTGTCACTCCATAGAATAGTTTTCGGATTATGTAATTCAGAAACTCATTTAAAAAAAGACTTCTGGAATACATAATTCGAAAGTTAAATAAGACTTCCAAATTATGTAATCCAGAGAATAATCATGCATATGAAAAATGGCTTCCAGATTATGTAATCTGGTAGCTAATTACAAATTTGAAAAATGACTTCCGAATTACGTAATTCAGAATATTATAAAGGGACATTTTTGGAAATTTGAAAACTTATGGAGGTGAGAGAAGAAAGTATGGAGGTGCAGGAAAAAACAGTCTTGAATGCATAGTCCAGTTCATCGAGTAGATATAATAATACTAGAATGGGCTTGACCCGTGAATGTGTTTTTACCGGACCACCAAGTTCCTGAAAAATCAAATCAAGAAACATTTTACATTTTACAAACTATATTTTAAATGTTAATATAGCTCTTTTAACATTTAAAATTCTAATACCATGATTTTATTGGGACGAACTACTTTTTAAGAACATATACAAATACAATACAAAAGTATTAGAGCATTTCAAATACAAAAATATAGAAACAGTCTTAATTTTAAAAATTAAGTTGTAATTAATAAATCTCTATTAAAGTAGATTTATATAATATACAGAAAATGTTAAATTTAAGATTTTGGTCTTAAATACGACTCTAGATTTTATAAAATAATAAAATAATAATTTTCAATCTTAATATAATGTAATAAATTAATTTTTTAAATTGTAAAGTATTATATGTAAAAGTGTCTTTTATGAATAAATTTTTCATAGAGATTTTTAAAATAACAATAATTATGAAAATTAATAATCATATCTCATATTTGTGGTTAAGATTATTAAGATAACTATTTTATATCCATTTTATTCTTTTATTATTATCATTATTATCGTTATCACTGTTACAAAAGTTACAAAAGAAGTATGAAATTCTAAACTCACTTTTTTTGAGAGAACAAACTTAGTTCAATTATTTTTCATTGTGAGTGTTAAAATTTTTGCATATTCATATGCTAATCAATAAAAAAATAATTGACGTAACATAATAATTATAGAAGTTTGATGTTATTTTTCAAGATGACACGTACTGGTTAGAATGAATTTTATAAAAAAAATACAATAATTATAGAAGTTTATATATATATATATATTATAAATAAATTTGCAGGAAAAAAAAGTTAATCATGCAATTTTGTGTGAATTTTCTTATTGAATATTTTTTTTTTACATGTTTAAGGATTACCTACTTAGTCGATTAAATACAAGGATTAATGTATGTTATCATAAATAATTTCTCCTACACGTATTGAATTTCTCTGAGTTTTTTAAAAAAATAAACGTGTTAACACGATAAATCTATTTTTTATATTGAGATTTTATTTCAATAATTTTATGATATTTTTTTAATTTAAATTCAAAATATTTATTATTTTGAATGATTATGATTTGAAAATAAATATTATGTTAATTGTGAAAGGATTAAGTGAATATTCTAATATTGACGATCTTCATATAGTTTCGAAATTGAAAGCATCGATAGAAACTTTAAGAGAAGAAATTAATACTTAAATAAAAATATTATTTTTCTTTAAATTAAATTGAAATCATATTAAGAAACACAAGGTTAATTTATCTAAAATTGTATTTATAATCAATAGAAAAATCAATTTTTAACAACAGTTTGTGACGTACACAAATTTGTCATAAACAATAATAAATTTTGTAACAAGATTTTTTAAATTTTGATTATTAAAATTGGGGGGAAATGGAAAGATAAAACCATTAATTAGATGCTAAACAGAAACCGAAATTATAATTTAATGTTTTATAACTTAATTTGACATTTTACTTGTATGGTCTCACAAATTTTGTTGTGATCATTTCCTTACATATTTAGTTCTTAAAATTATTATTGTAAAACATGCTTTTCAGGGTGGTTCTTTTTTTTATGTAGACTATTGAACTAATATAAATCCAAACAACAAATTAATTTCGGTTTCATCTTCAAGTTTGTATGTTTCATTTATTTCACTATGCTCACTCAAACCCTAAACTGAATACATATTTACTTAATTAAAATAAAAGAAATAAACGTATATAAAATTAAATATTGAATAAAAATTGTAGATTTTCTAAATTAGAGACTTAAATTGTAAAAAAAAATAAGAAAAACGTAACCGTAAATTAGAAATTAAAATAAAATTGAAAATTTACAAAATTTGTAAGCTTCTCTCCCACGTATTAAAAATATTATAAAATGTGCAGTTTAGTCATTTAAAAATATATATAGGTCTCACCCACAAATATATATCTGAAACAAACAATTTTTTTTTCATGGACTCCACTCCCAAAAATGTTCTCACCGTATTCATCCATCCTTCTAACTCTCTATGCCAGTATTTATCTGTAATTGATATTTCAATAACTGTGTATGAAAAGCATGATAAAACTTAATATAATCTATTCAATCCACACAAAAGTAACTGTCTATCATATATAGTTATACCAAAATTTTGGAACAATGCACATTTATCTATTAAAATAATCAAACATCTATATTTTAACAAAATCAATGACTACAGGTAAACTCAGTTCTCTAGATTTAACACATAACCAAACACCATCTGCATCAAGCAATATTACCGGACAAAATCATTATTAGATTTAATTAGATTTAATTACAGGAATATAATCACTATTAATGAGTCTATAATTAGATAATGGGTCTATAATTAGTCTTAATTACAGATGTTATGTGAGAAAAAGAATCTGTACGGTTCTAATGCTATGGTTATATATATGTATCATTGTTGCTATAGATGAAAGACACATTGAATAAAACAGAGAATATTCTTTCATGGTATCAGAGCACAAAACTGATACCCGACAAACACAAAGCAAAGGCAATGCCAACAAAGCAGAGCACGAAGGAGGAGGTGCTAAGAAGACCTACTCGTCATATGATCTCAACGCGAGTGACAATCCCGGAAACATAATCACGCAAGTCCAATTGCGCGGAGAAAATTAC
>Ga0123342_1006513_pt1 | contig 16124 bp, 4 predicted proteins | sample Turbeawhitnodule_FD_89960 | JGI IMG/M metagenome (GOLD analysis project Ga0123342, IMG submission 89960) | Root nodule microbial communities of legume samples collected from Mexico - Turtle bean Mexico white nodule | ecosystem: Host-associated > Plants > Roots > Nodule | place: Mexico: Nepantla... | reverse complement strand
TTTTTTATATATATATATATATATATATATATATATATATATATATATATATATATATATATAACATAAAGATATAGAAATGTTAGTTGGAGAAGTTTCCATTGCAGTTTGTGTATTAGGTGAGTACCAAATTTGCTTACCTTTGGCCCCCACTAAAAGGACTTTGGATTTTAGGAGATCTGGCATTCTGCAACATTATAAAGTCCCCACCTAGCATTATTGATTTTGACCATTTGCTGAATGAGGTGTTTATATATACATATATAGTAATAGTATTATAGTATATTACATTGTGTGTATATGTATAGTTCCTTTGAACCATGGAACATGAACACCTACTTGTATATGAAATTCTTCATAGAAAAAAAGAAGAAAAATGATAAATAGCATGAGAAGGTCTTATTGAGCATCTTTTTCAAGTTGCCCTGCGAGAGAAAACTTCTGAACGACAGAATCATGTGCCTCCCAAACATAACCTTCTGATAGATCCAACTCATTGTGCATTTAGTGCACCATGTGGATGCATATACTGCTTTGACAGCTTGCATTGCCATACATGTAACTAGAACAAAAACACACATAATAATCATTAATTAATGCAAAAATTGTTCCAGATAAATTCTGTGTGTATGAGCATTGCAGTAAAGTAGCATATGTATGTGTGTGTTTATCGTAATCATTCTTGTTCAATTCATTGCTTAGGTACCCTCAATAGTATACCTATCTTCATCATTTTCAGAATCATAATCAATTAGATCTATGAATACTTAGAAGTGATACTCCATCTGTTTCACTTTTGAATTCTAAAACTTTTTAAAGAACTTTATTTTTCTTGTTTATATGTTGTTTTTTAGTTTTGATACCAGATTAATTACTCTTTTATTAATTATATTTTTTTAATGATTTTAATATTTAACTGAGTTATACAACTATTTATTATGGGGTTGAAAAAGAAAGATAAAATAAAATAAAGTAAAAACTCCACAATTATTTATTAGAATAAAAATTATTATAGTTCTCTATTTATACAAAATAACCCTAAAAGAAAATAAAAAAGGGAGTTATTAGAATGATTAGACATCTTAATTAATCTTTTTAGTCCGTAAAATGTATAAATTGATCATTAAATATAATATACAATACTTTAAAATTATTTACGCTCCTCTTCGCAATTTTGAGACTAGATTGACTTTCTCTCCTCACATCTACTCTCACTCCTTCACTTCTTCAGTTAAGTTCTCCTTTTTTTCGTAGGCTCTCGGTCAAGAAAACACCTACAAAAGGTGAGCTGACACTCAAGTAAGTATTTGATGTTCGGTGTTCAGTGCAATTAATACGCGATTTTAATTAAGTTTCCTTTTTTTGTAGGCTCTCGGTCGGGAGGATACCTGCAAAAGGTGAGCTAACACTCAAGTAAGCATTTGATGTTCGGTGTTCAGTGCAATTAATGCACAATAATGACGTGCCTTTTCTCAAAAATTGTGGTTATTTATATGCTTATTATGGACTGTTATTATTGGGTTGGATTAACGTTTGGATTGTGATTAAGAGCGTATTACCTAATGTTTTCGTACAATTTAGGCTTGTTAATCTCTTCTTGATCTTAATGCATCTTGAACATGTCGGTTGGCCAGAATCGAGTACCGAGGCTTCTAGGTCTCATCCGGTACTATAAAAACTAATTTATATACCAATAATTTTTTTGTTTCTACAATAATATCTAATTTAGTCAATATAACAACTAATTATTTTTTGTCTCTAAAAATAATTTCTATTTAATGATTTTTTAGTAGTGATAATAATAAATCATCTATAAAGAGTGGTCATAAAACTTATAACTTAATTATAAAATATTGTCACAAAATCAAATAACAAAATATAATTATCACATAGAGACTAAATATGTTTTTGCATTATTTTAAAGCCTAAATCGAGAAAATTGGTTCACTACCAAAAAATCATTATATAGAAACCATTTTTAGAGACAAAAAATAATTACTTGTTATATTGACTAAATTATATATTATTTTAGAGACTTAAAATATGGATATTTAAATTAGTTTCTAAATTGGTATTTGATTAACTATCAAAGTTTTAACTATTAACTTTAGAATCTAAGTAATCGGTAGCTAAAATCGTCCACTTGTTATTTACCACTTAATTACTCACATGTGACTCTCATAAACTATAATAAAATAGACATTTAGTGTCAGCATTTGGTCGACGTTAACAAGTAAAAACTTATGCTAATTAGTCAACCGCGTTGAATTTGCATCGCATGTGCAATAGATTATAAAACTATAAACGCTAATTCACTATCATTAACTTTTGAAGGCTTACTCTAACTAGCATCGACTAAGCAGACACTAATTTATCACCAGTTCTAAAATTAATTTTTAATAAAAGTAGTTTAATGTTGTTAAGCTGACGATAATGCATTTTTACTTTACATTTATTTAATGTTGCATCAATTACACCGACACTAAATGAAATATATTTTTAATATTAATTTAATTTGCGTTGGTTTGACCTACGCTAATAACAATAATTTAAAAAAAAAATCTCGTACAACACTTCCATATTAAACAAAATAAAATTCAAATAAAAAGTAGAAAAAAATTAATGGATAAAGGAGATGAATGTGAATTAAGAACAAGAATATATGAGTGTGAATGAAGGAAATGAGGATATGAGTGTGGATGGAAGAAATGTATGTGAATGAAGGAGATATTCGTTGATGAAGGAGATGAATATTGGTGAAAGAGATAAGTGTGAATGAAGGAGATGAGTGATGATGGAGGAGAAAAGTGTGGATGAAAGAGATGAGTGTGAGGATATTTATATAGAAAAATGAGAGAGAAAATTTATCGTCTTTACATATGACCTTTGAATTAAAAATAATGAATTATTTGTCATAAAGATGTATGGATTCAAACATATAAATTAATGTTAGCTTAACCAACACTAACTTATATAAATATTAAAGATATATTATATTAACAACCTAATCGACATTAATTTAAATAAATAACAAAATAAATAAAATTAGTATTGATCCAGTCGATACTAAATTAAATAAATATAAATATTAAAAATTAATAAGATTAGCTTCAACTAAGTCAATCTAAAACAATATTTTTAAGTGACTCTATTAATGACATATATCATTATTACGTAGTATCAAAATTCATAGGTAGTACAAACATTTCGTAGGTAAATTAAGTTACCTGCAACCAAAAATCTGTAGGTAAACAGTATCAATTCAACATGATCAAAATACTGTATTAGAAAATATTGATAAACATAACAAAAATAAAAAAAACCACAACAATATTGAATAACTTTGGTTAAAACTAACCATATGAAAATGAGCCTAAGTACAAAATGAACTAATAAAAATTACCATAATCCAGAACTATATAATTAAAACAGATTGTAACAACTGGTATGATCCATCTAAAATAACAGATTGTAATCAATTATATTTTCCCCTTAGAAATATTTATAAAAGAAATTAATCCAAATATTCTTAAGGTATTAAGTAAATAAGAGAGTTGATAATTATAAATTATTATATTCTATAAACTTCAACAAGAAGTGAAATTTCTCACATATTTTTCACGAGGGGTTTTCGGAAACCAAAACTAAAAAGAGAGAGGGCAAGGCACTGACAAATGCATGCGACTACTACATCTTGAACTGTCTTATCACCCTTTTTTAAATCTCCACAATATAATATAAAATTAATTGTGATATTCTAAACTAAACATTTTACTCTCCAATTTTAAAAATAAAATTTTAGTCTCACGTTTATTATCTATGATAAAAAATAATCTTAAGAAATCATTTTAATCCTTCCTATTTAATGTTTAAAGAGCAAAACGTATTTTTAAATTTAAAATATAGTTTAAATAATAATATATTATTTAATAGGTTTCCATCTAATTTATTTTTAGAATTTTTGATAAATAGGTAAAGTCTACTTATGTATCATTTTTATTAATATACGATTTTTTATTAAAAAAAATTATAAAATAAAAATCAACTTTTAGAGACAAATAATAATTAGTTGCTAGTGATTAAATCAGATATCGTTTTAGATACTAAAAATATTTTGGTTTCTAAACTTGGTTACTAATTAGACACTAATTTAGAAACCATTTAAAAATAATATAAATTAATTTATAAATTAAAATTTTTTTAGTCTCTGGTCTCTAGTTTAATCACTATAACAACTAATTATTTTTTGTTTATAAAAATTGGTTTCTAATTCATGATTTTCTTGTAGTGTTTTGGTCTAATCCCTCCATTTTTTTTTGCATTTTTTTTAAATAATATTTTTTTTATGTGATGGTAGATAATTATTGTTACTTGAGCTGTCAGTCTATCTGAAATCTCAAATTAAAATAGTAAAATATTTTTTCTTCAAATTTACAAAATAAAATTCACTCTAAATTTTAAAAAATAAAACTTAAAAACATAATTAAGTGTTTCCTGATATAACTTATCAGAATATGAATTTAGATGTGGTGTTATGCAACAAGACATTAAATATGAGTATGATTAGTCAAATCTAGCATTAACTACTATCCTTAGGGAGTGGAAGCATTAGGGTTGTGTCTATTCCTACCACTGCTCATTTTAAATACTCAAATATTGAAAAATGAATCAAAATAGACTTTGCTGGCTGTACGTTTGTTCCTGTCTCAACCAAATTACTCTCTAGGACTGTTCTTCAAGTCAAACCCTAATATCAAAAGGTTTTTTTCGAGCTCCTAATAACATCAAGAGTTATGAATTTAATTTAGAGTTGAAAGTTTTATCATGAATTTAAAAATAAACAAATGAAGAATAATTAGACATTACAATAAAAATTTTAAATAAAAAATATTTTTATAGATTAAAAATAATTAGTAACTATATTGATTAGATTAGATATTATTTTAGAGCTAAAAAAATTATTGTTATTTAAAGTAGTTTTTATTATTAGATATTAATTTAGCCACTAATTTATAAAAACTATTTTAGATGTCAATAACTTTTTAATCTATAAAATAATATCTAATTTAGTCAATACAGTAACTAATTATTTTTTGTCTCTAAAATTAATTTCTATTTAATAATTTTCTAGTAGTAGTGGAAAAAATAGTCATAAACTTATTAATTTAAAATTTAAATTATAGACTATATTTTCCTATGTTAAGTTCTATTTTTTTTAAGTATAAGTTATTATGTTAATGAAAATTGATATCTTAACTAGGCTGACACCTCAAGTTTCAATAATTATCTGTCTCATCACATGAAAAAAATCTTATTAAAAAAAAATAAAATAAAATAAAAGAAATACAAGAAAAGTGGAAGGATTAGGCCAAAATCCATAAAGAAAAGCAAGTTAAGAAAAACAATATTTAGATAACCTATACCTATTATGAGAAAAATTCTAAGAATAGAATGGATAATAGTCTATTATACTAAAGAAAATGTTTTCTATGAGTGAAACCTATATTAGCAAACTTGTGTAAGAATTGCCCTCACAAAAGATGTGAAAAACTTTAAAATTAATTTTACCACAATAGTCAAAACATTTCTTTCACTTATTATGAAGGGATTAAGAACCATTAGTCCTAACATTAAAAACAATACAAACCAAATCACAAACATATTTTAAGTTTATTTTTTTCTTATTCTATTTGTTTCATATTTTAAGTTTATTTTTTTCTTATTCTATTTGTTTTTTAAAAGAAGATGGAAGAAGTTAGCAAAAATTGTGATAATATGTGTTGGAGTACTTTAAAGTCTTTCACACTTATCATCTATTAAATCTTCTATTTTATTTATTATTTTTTTATAAACTTTTTTTATCGTGAATAAATTATTGTATTGACAGTCTTATTAATTTTAGAATTAATAATAAACTGAATTTTTAGTGGTTTAATGTACCTCTTGTTACTTTGTGGGTGTGTGATTTTTTGTTTTTAATATGGTTTAGTCTCATATTTTTATATTTATTTTTTCTCCCTTTTATATGCAATTTTTTATATGATTACTACATTTTCGGTTGCTAGCTAAGTGGAAGGGTTAAGGTTCATAATAATGTCTAACTTTATAAAAAATAAAATTCTTTTATTATAAAAAGTGAGAATTATAAATAATATAATATTTTTATGAAATAGCATTACGGATTAGTTCATTGGTAAAATAAGGTCAACAATTCGTTGTTCAAGTTTTTCTTTTTTTTATTTCAATTTGTGGGAGTTTGATGCTACTTTTTTATTATTATTAAAAAATCTTAGATTTTATATAGTCGGTACTATTTCTTATGAAAATTTTGGAGTTTTATTTAAGTTTTTTATCAGCTAAATAAAAAGAAATATCAATAATAAAAAAGTACCATAATTATCTACAACATATTAAAGAAAAAAAAAACTACAATAATACAGCACTAAAAATATTCAACCTAAATTGTGTAATTACTTTATTAATAGTATGTTACTGCTTTCCTCTATGATAAAATCTAGAATTTTGTTTTTGGGCTTTTCTCTTGTTATTGGGCTTTAAGCCCATTTTACATTTTTTGTTTTGATGTATGTATTTCTTTTTGCAAAGTGTATCAAATTACTGAAATTCATTTTCTCTCTTTTCTATTCTTCCCTTTGGATTCTTTCACCTTCTTTGTTCATCTTTGCTCTTCATGTTCTTGCTCAGTGTTGTTCATTACAATTTTAGTAATTATAAAACAAGAAAATTGAAGAAACACTACAAGAAAAAAAATTCTAAAGGAGGTTATTTAGCATAGGTTAGTATAATAACTGAAGAGTTTTTTAAAAAAATTCTAAAGGAGGTTATTTAGCATAGGTTAGTATAATATCTGAATTTTGCTCAGTGTTGATTTAATTAATGAAGAGTTTTTTTAAAACCTTAACAACAGAGAGGTTTTATAACTTTAGTTTAAAGATTTATTCTAAAATCTCAGCAAAATAACTGAGGTTTTTTAATTTTTGTTGATTTTCAAAGGTTTATTTTAAAACCTCTACAAAATAACAACGATTTTTTTAATGTTAGTTAATTTTCAAAGATTTATTTTAAAACCTATGTAACATAGCGACGGTTATTTTAACCTTAGTTAGGTTTCAAAGATTATTCTAAAACCTCATCAACTTAATGAATTTTTCTTAAAATATCAATAAAATATTTTAGATTTTCTCAAATCTCAATAAATAAATGTAATTAAACTTTTTTATAAATAAGTAATTAAAAATATATCTTTAATATATTTGATATCTAAATTCTTTTAACTTTTTTAAAATATAAGTTTAAACATGAATATTTTTTTATTCTAGACAAAAATCAAAATTTAACAAAAAAAATTTATGATTACATTGGAAATAATATAGCAAAAGCAAGATTATTTAAAGCAGGTTCAATGGACAATGTAATTGGAATAGCCATCGGTTCGAACATCCAACTTTTCGAAATAAAAGTTTAATTGGAATAGAAAAATATTTAAGTTTTTATTTTAAAAGTTTGGTTTTTAATTTTCATAATTTTTGAATTCACGTGAATATATTCTTTTTAAACCAAATAATAAAGGTGAGTATCACATTACATAAGAAAGATATAAGTGTTTTTTTATAAAAAAAATAAAGAGAAATGTGTTATTTTAAAATTATATAAGGTGTAAATATCATTTAAAATAACTTCAACAAGTAAAATTTCCAATTTTTATATTTGATTGACTATTACTATTCCTGGATGTGAAGATATTTTTTATTGCATTATATTTTCTCAAAGAATCTGCCTTTCTCTCTCATTGATAAATTTTTTGTAAGAAAGAATTTTAAATTGTAAATCATATTAAACAACATATTTTTTTCTTATGATTTTTTACATTAAATTTTCTCAAAGTCTGACATTTTTAACTCCAGTTTTAAAAACAAAATAACTTATTTAATAAATAGCTTTAATATCGTAGACTTAAAGTGTGTTAAAACTAAATGTCATATAATCTTTAATAATTAAAGAAAAGAAAAATAAATTAATATATTATTAATATAAAAAGTGAAATTTGAAGCACAAGAGCAAATCTCCAGCTTTTGCTTTTTTTTTTTTTCTTTCTTTTAATTTTAAGATAAGATTACCAAGCTAGAATTAGGATCATATTTTGGGCCGTGAAGGCCTTAAAACACATCTCTTCAATGGGAAATTCCTTCTGCACGTCCAAATCTACTTCCTGCAGCTCCAAAGAAGAACTAAAATGACAATTTTACCCTCTCTTCATCTTCTCTATTAAGCACACAGCAAATTGTCCAACCAATAAAAAAAATGTGTTGTTGATTATACAATCGAGAGTATAGTAAAATAGATTTAATGTATTTTAAATTATAAAATTTAGAAAAGAATTTTTATATTTTGTAGTGTAGAATTTCTAGATTCTAGAATATGGAATAAAAAAAATTGTATTCTAAATTGCCCAATGTATAATAAAAAAAATTATTCTAAATTACACAATTTGAAGTATAGTAAAATGAATTTAATGTATTGTGAACAGTAAAATCCAGTATACATATTTTACATTTCGAATGGTAGAATTTATATTATGGATTATAGAATTTATGACACAAATTTGTATTCTATATTGTAAAATCAAAAATATAAATTTTTTATTATGAATTTTACAATCTAAAATATAAAATTTTATATTTAAAATTGTAAAATTCGAAATACAAAATATACATTCTCAATTGTAAAATGTAGAATAGAGAATTTCGATATATTTGAAAATATAGGTGTCAGAACAAATTATGGAGCTGCAGGAAGAATTTGCCCTCTCCCCCATGGAGCTGCAGAACAAATTATTTTCAAGATTTGTGTAAGCCCAACCCAAGATTCTAAATTAAATTTTAAAGCACAATGAAATACAACGTCTGTTCTCATTTATAAGAAAAAAAATTATCTGTTTTCTCAAATATAAATAAAATTGAACTACTTTTAATTTCTTCGATGATTTTTTTAAATATCCTAACTTCAAGTAATTTCAAACTTTCGACCTTTTGTTGCTAATAAATGAGAATAAATATAATAATAAATTCCAGTTACTCATCCTAAAATCTCCTGTATTTTTTTTTTTTATTTCCTCTATTTTTAAATAACTTTTTAATTGTTTAAAAAATGGTATAGTATGTCGTAAAAAAATTTATGATAACACCTTATACATTACATTAGTTCACTTTAATATAAAAATGTAAAAAATATCAGAACAATTTACAATAATTTTTTCTATAATTTTTGTAGAACAATTTCTATTTCCACTCCCTGTTACACAACCTCATTTATTTTCTGATGGCCACTATTTGTTTGAATAATAATAATGTGATTTTGAAGCAAAAGACATTATTGAACAAAAAGAAAAAAAAAGAGAGTCAAAGATGAACATTATGAAGGTTGGTCTTTATATTTCCTTCAAATGGAAAATTACTATAATCAACATTGTCATTTGAACATAATCATTCACCAAATTTTGTAAAATTTCCTTTTATGGCTACAAGACAAAAGAAACACACTTTACAACATTTCCCTAACTTTTTTTTCCCAAATAAGTTAACAAAAGACATAACAATAGTGGTGTAAGCAAGTTAATTATTTCCCTACTAGAATAGGGCAATGGTACCTAACCCTAATCATCATTGCCTACAACAAGATCATCTCAAGATTCTTCCACACCTATTTTATTCAATGTTGGTTGCATCATAGTCCATAATAATTTCTTAAAAATTCCAAGTGGTTTCTGTGGAAAAGATTCCAAATAAAATGAAGAAAAATGAGCTAAAATTGAAATATTTAGATTGGAAGGGCATGGTGAATAATGTATATGTATTAACTGAATTTTAATTTATTGGGAATCTTTTATGTCAAACATATATATATTGCCGAGACAATAACAAACACTACAAGAAAAACATGAAATACAAACTAATTTTTAGAGATCAAAATAATTAGTTACAATAGTAACTAAATTAGAGACCATTTTAAAAACTAAAAAAAAAAATGATTTCTAAATTAGTTTCTATTATTGGTAAATAGTTTATAAATTGGTATCTAATTAGCAATCAAAGTTTTAACTACCAATTATTTAGTTTCTAAATTTGGTCTCTAAAACCTTGGTTGCTAATTAGATACCAATTTAGAAACTATTTAACAATAATAGAAACTAATTTAGAAACCATTTTTTTTTTTAGTTTTTAAAATGGCCTCTAATTTAGTTAATATTGCAACTAATTATTTTGGTATCTAAAAATTGGTTTCTATTTCATTATTTTATTGTAGTGAAAAGTTAATCTTAATAAAAAATGTTTATAGATAACTTCAAAACACTCACAACATTTTTTTTTTTAATCTGGTCACAATCATGGCATATTATATCTTATTGGTTATATAAATGAGATAACAATGATGATACATAGTAGAAGTAATGTGAGCAATTTTTGTGTGTGGTATAATAAAACTCCTTGATTAGTTATAAAATGTGTCTCTAATATGTTTTTTTTTTTCTAACATATAAGTGAAATCAAAGTTCTAAAGAGTGTGGAAAAAATTTATAAGCATTATTCCTTTTATTTTGAAAATATGCACCCACCACATACTTTATGATCCCATGGCTAAGAGGCTAACTATAATCACTATGTCTATTATGATTTGAAATAAAAGTTTTTGTAATGAAGTGGAACCAAACAATACATATTATGCATGCTTTTTCATGACATGATGATGATACTTTAAAATATGATAAAGGGATTTTGAAGTCTCAAGTAAAAATCATACCATGGAAATAATTCTCCTTAAGAAAAATTCTAAAGTCAAAAAGATAAATTTATGGAAAACATATTCCATTTGTGTTAATGGAACATACAAGCTTTTATTATCAAATTGAGTTATTTGAGATAAAAAATTAAGCAACTTTAACAAAGGATATTTTGGAAACAAGTATTTATCATTTTTTTAATTATAATTCAATTTTATAGAAAAATTTCACTAATATTGGGAGATCTCTCTTTATTATTTTTTGAGTGTCACCCCAATGCTCGTGCAATGCCCTTGTTATGTCACCTAACAAGTTCTAGAAGTATAAACCTTTTTGCTTTGTCAAGCTAACAATACCCTAAACCCTAAACCTCATATTGTTGCTTAAGTGTTAGAACTTAGATATTGTTGCTTAAGTGTTAGAACTTAGTTGCATGGAATCACATATTCCAGAACTCCATGCACCATGAATCCAATACCTAACACTCGAGCGACCACTTCATCACTATCAAGTTTTAGAGGAGAAACAATGACCTTAACATATCTTGCTTAAGCGACAAGTCGTCACTTGAGTGTCCATGTTAATGCTCGAATGATAATAAGCAAGGAATATAATCATGACTTACCGCTTAAACAATATCAGCACCAAAAGCAAAACATTTCTATTTTCACTCAATAACCGCTAATAAATATAAGTGATAGAGTAGTAATTAGCCTAATGAAACTTCATACTATTAATTTATAATTTATGCCTTTATATAAATAAGATTTTTATTTTTATTTTAAAATATTTTACTTAATATTTCTTTAATATGCAAAACTATAAAACTAATAAATCTGTTATCTAAAATTTCAATAAAAATAACATAAAAAGAAAAAATGATATAAATAAATATATATTAATTTATAACTAATTCACACATTAATAAAACAAATCAACATAATAAAAAAAACGTAAACACAGTGCTAATGTGTATGTACTTTTATTTTACTTTACTATATTCACAAATGTTATTACGTAATATTTAATTGTAAAATAATTTATAACATTTTTTTTATGAAAGAAAGGATAGTAGAATTTTGTAAATATAATTCTTTATCATATTTTAATACATAGATGATAAAATAAAATACTTTTTAAAAATGATATTTTGTCCAGTTAAGAAATATATAACTATTTTCTACTAAAATTCGTTAAAGAGAAAAAAAAATATTTATCCAAATATAAAAAAATTCTATCATACTTACATTAAAAAATAAGAAAAGAAAAAATTATAAAAAAAAACATGAAACAAACAAATAACAAATATAAAAAGCTTGATGGTGCCAAGCAGTTCCGTCTCTGCCCGGGCCAGCCCATTTAAAAATAATAAAATTAAAAATTGTATTAAAATTTAAAATTTCTAATGAGCAATGTTTTTAATATTTTAATGTTATTTAATAAAAATATATTTAGTATTATTGTTAGTTTACCTGTAAATTAGTTTACACAATAATAAACATTAATATTAAAATAAAATTTATACTAATCAACATAGTCAAACTGATATCCGAAGTCACTTGATAAAATATAAATGGTTTAAATTTTGGATTTAAAATAAATATAATTATTATTTTTAATTTAATTCAGTCTTGATCCAAGAAAGATTGAACAATTTTTTTTCTCTAAAGTTTGACTTCATTTTCGAAAATCAAATTGAAAACAAACTTTTCGCTCAATTAATTATAATTATCAACTTGCATATTTGTTTTGTAATTTCCACACATGTTTCATATCAATATATTTGTGAATAGTTTTTTCTCTTAAAAAGAAATTGAAATATAGAAAATAAAAGTGACAGGTTTTACTTCGTTACTTCTCTGACAAATGTTCACAATATATATTTATATATAATATATATTATATTATATATAATATATATTCAAAATCAAATAATTTCCACAAAAATAATTAATCGTAGTATCTTTCATCGTTTTTCTATTTATTTTACTTTTATTTTATTTCTTTTTCCATTTTATTATAGTCAAATTTACTTTGCAGAATTCTTCAACATAAAATATAAAATTAATTTATTTTCTTTTACTTATTACCAACATAAAAACTAGTTTAGGGTCCAACTCTTACATTAACATCAAACATTTTCTGAAATGAAGCAACAATCTTTTTGTGTCTACATCTTCTTTAATTATTTTGAAAATATGAATTTGTTTAAAGATTACAACATTCCTTAAATGCTCCTTTTTTTATTTATTTTATTCTTTATTAATAAATTCTCTTAAAAATACTAAATTATTTATCAAATATTTTTAATAAAATCAAACAAACTTTCCAACTGCTAAAAGAAAGTTAGAATTAAAATCATTCCTAAAATATTACAGTTTAATGATGAAATAGGTGTGTAAAATATAATTAATTATTTTTTTTAAAACTATCATATTAATTATCATTATGAAAAACTGATATCCCAATTGGATTAATATAATTATTGTAACTAAATAGAGACCATTTTAAAAACTAAAAAAAAAATCTTGATTGCTAATTAAATATCAATTTAGAAACGATTTACCAGTAATAGAAACTAATTTAGAAACCAATTTTTTTTTTAGTTTCTAAAATGATATCTAATTTAGTTACTATTACAACTAATTATTTTGGTCTCTAAAAATTGATTTCTAATGATTATCTTGTAGTGTAAATTTCAATAATCATGTATTATTAAAAAAATACAAAAAAATAGAATAAATCTATAAAAAAACAAGCTAAGAAAAAACAATACTTAGATAATCTATTATTATTATTATTATAAAAAAAAACTCTAAAATTAAAATAGATAATAGCCTATTATGTGAAAGAAAATTCTTCTTATGAATAATAAATTCTAGAATAAAAAGCTAATAATTATTTCATTCAAAAGACATTTAGAAACTAAAAAACAACTCTATATTCTTTCTTACTTTAGAATCACAAATTGAAGAACCAAAATATATTGTTTATGAAAACATGAAAATGGAAGAGTTACAGAAGAAGGTTTTCTGCTTTTGTTTGTGCATAACATGTGAGGTTGGTTCCATGGCCATGGTGTGGTCCAAGGTGAAAAGGCACTCTGCAGCATGCAAGGGAAAATTGTTTTACATGAAGGAAGATGACAACAGGTTTCAATATTTAGTGTCTGAGGAAGGTAAGGTTCTGGTGTCAGTGACATGAATCCAGGGTCTTATTTTCAGTAGTTTATACGGATCTTACATTCATTATACATCACACATAATTAAACTCTGCATTATTGCACATCTTTTTCAGTGGTTTCTGTCATGGTTTTGCATCAACTTCTAGCTATAGTACAATTTGAAAGCAGAATATGAACAATGATGATAATAATAATATGTGTGTGGTTAATTAAGAAGGTTAAGATATGCTTTATTTGGTTAGGACCCAAAAATCAGAATGATTAAGTCCTTTAAGGGTGGATGTGATAAGAAGATGGGTTGGGTAGTTGAGAAGCAAATAACTTCATCTTTCTCTATCTTTCCATAACACCATCATATGATTAAGTCACTGTCATAATAACTCTTTAATTACATCTTAATCAACTTCATCTCTTTAATTTGGTTCAACCACTTTTCATTCTTCTCTCTCATCCTTGCAAGGAACAAAAAACTTTCTTGTGACAACTTGTTTTGCAATTTGCTTTCAATCATTGTTGGATAGTAGAGGAAGACAATGATTTGATGGGATAATTAACTTGATTCAACATGGTATTTCAAATCTCTTCCTCTCTTCACCAACTACTAATTACCATTACTTTGCTAATCATCAAAGAAATAGGTCACAATATATAAGACTAATGAAAAAAAAAATGTAGTTCAAGAAAATAAGAAAAGGATATATAAATAGGTTAATTGAAATTGAAAGTAAATGTTTTACTACTTCAAATTTTTCCTTTTTTTTTATCAAATTAACAAAAAAAAAACAAAATATTTTAAGAGTGTTTTAACCTTGTATAATAAGAATTCAAAACAATCCACTTTTCAGAAAAAAATTCAACTGATTACTACAATCTCTTCTTTTATTCCTCTCAATCAAACATAAGAACTTATTTATTGTAATTTGAAAAAAAGAACAAAATTATTAGCCACTTCATACTTAAATATTGTTGAAATAAATATTTTAGGAGAAAAATAAATATGTGATAGGATGTTTAATGATAAAAATACAAATTTGAATTAAATTGTAATATAAATAACTTAAAATTTAATAGTCACGTTACTGAAATATTTAGCAAGAAAAAGAATTAAAATAACATTTCTTTAAATTACAAAAACTAAAAAAGCAATTTTAAATATAAAAAATAATGAGAAAAAAAAACGTATTTTCTTCTAAACTATGATAATTTTTCATTTCTTTTTTCCTTTACCAAACAAATAATTAAAAAAAAGAAGAGATCTTTATCCGTGAAAATTTAAGCGTGATTGTTTTTATAGTCTTTAATAAACTTTAATATCATATTGAAAAATACTTTAAATATAAGTTAATTTATAAGATTAAATTTATATTTATTTATATACTATAATTTATATATTATAATTTGTTTATATTTTTTGTTGGTAGAATAGATTCTATAATATTATTTTTGAAAATAACTTTAAATCTAATTCAACCATATAAATAAAATTTATATTTACTATCTTATAATTTGATCATATTTTTAATTAATATAAAATATCAAAACTTGTATTTTAAAAGTAGGACTTAAAAATATATACATGTATTAAATTCATCTAAAATATTAAGACATTAGAATTACAAGTACCATATATTATTTTATGAGAAATAAGTGATATTTATTAACATTATCACTTGTTTTTTATAAAAGAAATTAGAAGAGAAATTGTTTCATAAATAAATGTGATATGACTTTTGTATTCACATGTGATGTACTTTATATTCATGAAATTGGAACGTATATATACTCATACCAACAAGTTTGGAAGTTATATTATAGATTGCACATAAGGGAAATGTTAAATACACCTTTTTTTTCTACCCACACCTTCACTAAAAGGAATTTTACGTAATATAGTAACATTATACTTCCATCGTCAAATAAAAGTTCAGCTTTATTTGACAGATATCTAAATTCAATTCCTTCATTGAACAAAAATAATTGGCATAAATAAATTAGCCCCACTTCAATTAGCTATTATATATATATATATATATATATATATATATATATATATATATATATATATATATATATAATACTTCTATATATTAACATATATCTCTATATATATAAAAAAAAAATATATTTCTATATATATTAAAA
>Ga0123342_1006512_pt1 | contig 16131 bp, 7 predicted proteins | sample Turbeawhitnodule_FD_89960 | JGI IMG/M metagenome (GOLD analysis project Ga0123342, IMG submission 89960) | Root nodule microbial communities of legume samples collected from Mexico - Turtle bean Mexico white nodule | ecosystem: Host-associated > Plants > Roots > Nodule | place: Mexico: Nepantla... | reverse complement strand
TTTATGATTGTCATTTTACATAAACACCCATATCCCCGTCAGCGATGTCATTTTACAAAAACACCCATGCCACGTAAGCAATCCATCCACGTAACCCAGATGTATTCTGGCGCAAGAAAAACTAGGGTGTCTAAATATCATTTCCCTTGCCCTTTAGGTATTAGGGTTTACAAATAGAAAAAAATGAGTTTTTTTCTACACCCCAACCCTTCACCTATCATTTCACGAAAAGAATATTTTACCATATTATAATAACTTTCAAATTACTCTTTTTGAAACATTCTGGAAGCAAAAAAATATATTCTAGAAGTTTTTTCTTTTCGGATTTCCTATTCCATAAACATCTTACTCACGGAGAATCCTAATTCTGAAATTAATCAAAGTTGTCGAGGATTAATTTGAGTATTTCGAAAATTTACAATATGAGATTCATAATTTTTAAGCACGACAAAATTTGCATATCTAATGTCTCTTTAAAATGATTCAAAAATTTAAAACTTTGAAGATGAAAGTTATAATTTGCGAAATAGTTATATTATTAATATAGTAAAACTTGATAGTACATTTTATTGATAATTTATTTCTGTTAGAATGTTAATACTCATTCTTTAGAAGCTTTTCCTAAATTATTGCAAAAAATCAACAAAGTTTGACCTCTTAACCTGATTAGTAAAGTACATACTCATAATAATATACACTAATTACATGCATTATAATAAAATATTATCATCAAAAGAATCACAAAATTTATAAAAATAAAAGAAGTATTAAAAAAAGAACAAAATGATTTATAAATTATGAATTTAAACTTTATTTTTTTCTTGGGTAGTGCATGACATGTGTGTAAAGTAACTTCGGTGGAGGACACCAATGTCAAGTTCTTTAATCTCAATGTCAATGTAGTTAATCACAATAAGTGATGACATGTGTAGCAATAAATGGTGACTTGTGTAGCAATAAATGGTGATTACTACCATTTGTCTGCACATTGATGTGATTTTGGAAATTTTAAACTTTCTTTTGTTCTTGGGTGGGGTGGTGCATGAGGTATGTGTAAAGTGACCTTAGTGGAGGACACTAAGGTCAAGTTCTCTAATCTTGGTGTGAATCTAGTTAGTCACAGTAAGCGGTAACCTGTATAAGAATAAGTGTTGACTTGCTACCAAGTTTTTGCACATTTGTCACATTTTTTGAAAATCTAAGCTTATTGTTGTTCTTGGGTGGGGATACAACCCAACTCGACAAGCAGATGACTAAGGACACCACAAACACTTCACAGCTAGGTCAATCATCTTAACATACAAGACAAAGCCCCATCAAATCTCAGAAAAGCCTTAACAAAAGGAAAACCTGACATAAAATCGAATATCAAATGTTCTTTCTTCTGATCCTTTTACAAGACAAGATTAAAGTAAATAAATTGGGCTCATTTGGACCCAAATAGTAGAATAAATTAGATTAGGGTGTACTTAGCAATTTGGGCTTGTGCCAAACCCACACACACCCATGTGTCGTCCCATGTCACTCAATTTACCCTAGCTTTTAGAACCTTTTCCCTAGCTTGGGCAACACACTAAGTTAACCTAGTTTCTAGAAGACTTCTTACCTTTTTCGCCCCTCATCTCACTCTTGCCCACAAAGGCACCCTATCCTATAAATAGGGTGCCTTGTCTCTTGTATTTACATTAAAATTTTGAATAAAAAATAAACTTTTTCAAAGTGTTTAGTGAGCTTTGTTCTCCTAAGAGTACTTGGATCTTATCTTGTGAGGGCATACTCCAAGTGGCGACACTTCACCACTCATCTTGGAGTCTTCCACCACTCCATCTCATCTTTTCCTCTTTTTTATCTTCCAATACGCTTTTCCTTATCATTCCTCTTTATATTCTTGCTTTCTTCATTTACTATTCGGTCATCATTTTATTATTTGCTTCATTTTGTTCTTTTAATTCAGCAAGTCATCATCATCTCCACTCTATAATTATGTTTTCTCTTTTATTCTCTAGAAGAGAACCTTCACACTTACTTAACCATTTGATTAAGTTTGTGTCTAGTGCAATCTTCTTTGAGCTTATCACCATATTCTGCTAATCCAAAAAGCATAAACAAAAGTGCAGCCTCTAAAATGAGCAATACTAAAATCAAGTCACATCAGGTGGGGTGTTGGATGAAGTGTGTGTAAAGTGACTTTAATGAAGGACATCAAGGTCAAGTTTTGTAATCTCAGTGTCCATGTAGTTAGTGACAAATACACTAAGTGGTGACCTACGTAAGAATAAATGGTGACATGCTACTAAGTTTCTGCACAGTGAAGTAATTTTAGAAATTTTGAGCATTATGTTGTTCTTGGGTGGGGTGGTGCATGAGATGTGTGTAAAGTGACCTCAGTGGAGGACACTGAGGAAAGTTTCTCTAATCTTAGTATCAATGTAGTTAATCAAATAAGTGATGACTTATGTAGGAATAAGTGGTAACCTGCTATGAACTTTTTTCACATTGAACAAATTCCCGACATTTTGAGTTTCCTGTTGTTGTTCGGTGGGGTGGTGCATGAGGTTTATGTGAAGTAACCCTAATGGAGCACACCAAGGTGAATTTATCTAATGTTATTGTTATCGGTGTACAATTATCACATTGGACCAGTCGAACCTATAGTTGTGTACAATATTTGTAATTTATGTTTTAGTTTGGACAATTTTATTAGTTATTGGTCTGTGTTACCACTGTTACATTGTTCAAAATATTTAAAGTAATTGATTTTATTTTTCATGTAATAAATAAATTTCACATGTGATAAACGAACTCAGTTCACCTTATTTATCATCCTCTTTGGTGCAAAAACTTACATCAGGTCACGACATCCTAAACCATTCTTGAGAGTGACCAACACATTAACTTCAACCATACTCGAGTCCAATCGACGAGTACTTCAATAAATGAAATCATTCATACTAAAGTTAATAACAATTTGCATTTAAGCATAAAAAAAACATTTTGAATCCTCTCAAAAAAGTTCAATACAAAAATATGCTTATGATAAATTTATTTTATTCAACAACATATTTGACTAGGCTAAATTGAAATTGTAAGAATATGAAAATAGATAGATAACACTTACTAAGTTAGAAGAATATTATTGTAATTAATATTAACATTATTATTACTACTATTATGATTATTATTAATAATAATATCAATAAGAATAATAATAATATTAACAATAGTAAGAAACCAAAACAAAACACAAACTTAACATAGAAGAAAAACAAATCTTTCACTCTACAATAATAAATTTTACAACTATTGAGAAAAGCTCAATGAGAAAAACTAATAAAAGAAAAAAAAAACCTAAAATAAAATATGCAAGCAAAGAATTAGAAAGAGTTTGAGAAGCACGTGAGGTCTTAAAATATTAATATATTTTATCATATCAATAGTTGTATATGGCCACATTTATGTGATTGTCTATATATCACTATCCTTACTAATATAAAAATATAATATGAAAGGTTTATTTGTATTAAATATTTATAAATTTATGAATTATTTTATGTATCAATCTTTTGAATTATAATATATCTTTAATTATTTTATATATAAATATTATTTTTCATATATCATATTATTTTCTACATATCACTATCTATCACTAACTCTAAAAGTAAGATTTTTTTTTATCTTCTTTCCAATCCTTGAATTTAACAACATTTCACAAGGCCAAGATACATTGTTACATGAAATTTTATAGTTAGGAAAAAATTTATTTAAAAAAAAAAAATAGAATACATATACTTGACAATTCATTATAATAATATAATAATAATTTAAATTAAAAATAATTAAAATATTAATTTATTGAGTTGTGAAATAAATATTTTTTTTTTAAAATACGGTGTTGAGATTTAGGTGTAAGATTTCAGCACCTTATCACTAATACCTAGTTAAGGATATGTGAATGAGTGAGCATTAAATATTAATATACCAATGAATCGCGAAATACACACCCTTCGAATCTCACGCGCGCATTTACAACTGGATAAATAAATAAATATTTTATTGAAAAATAGAGTCACATCTGACGTGGAATTTTTTTTTGCATAAACTTTGGTGTGATGGGCGGTTGAAGTATATGAGGATTTGCTATTTGAGTCAGTGGTCCCGGTTTTTTAATAAAGAATAAATAAATAAAATAAAATAAAAAATACTTTAGGGTGTTCCATTAAAACTCTAATATAAAATAAAGTAAAATTATTGGTCCTGTGAATTTGGGTGCAATTTGAAGTGTGTATTTGCATTTTTGGTTGGAGTATAATGTTTTGCAGAAGTAGGTTTTAGGTTTCGATTTTTTTTTATGATTTAGATTTGAAGTGTGTATTTGCGTTTTTGGTTGGAACATAATATTTTGCAGGGTAGGCTTATCGATTTATTTGTTTCATTTTTTGGGTTTCGATTTTAATGAAATGAGTATCTTGAATATATTTAATGGATTATTTAACAAAAATTCATTCACCATGTTTATGATTAATTAAAGAGAGATTTTCTGAAACTATGTACAGGGAACAGGTGCAAGAGGTTGTAAAAAGAGTGAAAAACATTTGTTTTCTTTCATTTTCTTTTATAAAAGTTTTGTATATTTTTTTTTGGTGTTACAGCGTCCCTCCTAAATAATTTTTCTTTTGCTCTATTATAATAATGGTAATAAAAAATAATAAATAAAATTTAAATAAAAAATGATTTCATCTCCTATTACCCTTTGTCACCGATAATTATTATCCTAATAGAATAATAAAAGAAATTATTTAGGATAACTTAAACTGTGAATAGAGTAAGTGACAAAATCTTGACATGAGAAGAAAGATTTTTGGTATCACATTCAAAGATAATCTTGTTTCCTTCACGGAAAGAATGAAAACGACATAAATTTTTCCACCCTTTGCCATGTTTAATGCGTGTAGAAGGAAACTTCCCTTTCAAGACCTTGCATTCCACCTCCATTAATAGATCATAAAGAGTAACCTTATTGAATCTCCCTTGTCGAATATATTGTGCAAATGGAGCAGGAAGATCCTACAACAATATCGAAATAATAAGTAAAAAGAAATCAAGTAGAATATAATATAGGTCATTTTTAAATAAATGAATGTTATATTAACCAGATAACTAACTTTGATACTTAATCGAGACAACTTTATGGAAAAATGGTCAAAGGGGCCAATGTTTAAGGGTTCATTTCCTTCAATTTCGTTCAAATAACGATTTACTCCACTTTGAGGGACGTCATCCATATAAAGAGTTATATGGAAAGCGTTTTGACCCACGTAATGGAATAACATATAGTGATCATCTGTGAAGCCATTAAAATCAATCAAAGTAAACCATCCACGCAACATTTCCAACAACAATAAATTTTTGTTATACTGCACTATATGGATGTTCCCTTATGAATCTGCAAGCGTCCACTCCTGTCCAAGTTCTTTTTTAAAACTCAATGGCGAATTGATGGGAGTTTGTGAGTGATATAATGTTGTGAGGAAATTTTGAGTTTATTAAAAGATGTAAAATGTTACTTTACAAATTTACCCTTACCTATTAAAAAGATTTAATAATAAAATGAGTTTTTTTAAAATATATTCATAAATTTAAAAATTATAATTAAAAAAATATGTATTCGACAAATTAAATAAAAATAAAAATAGGGACTTCACATAATTGCTTAAAATATTAAACATGTATTATGAAAATAAATCAGATATTATATCAATAAATAAAAAAATTACTTTTTGATATTAAAAACCCTGTAATAATGAAAAATAAAAAATACTTAAAAAAAAATATAAGGTAATTAACAAAATATAAAAGAATTTCATAAAAAATACTAAAAAAAAATATAAGGTAATTAACAATATAAAAGAATTTCATAAAAAATTATAATTAAATAAATTATAACTCATAAACATAATAATTATACATAAAAATATATTAATATAAACACGATAATGAAAAATAAAAAATATTATAACAGTAGAATAAATGAGGATAAATTCTGAAATAATACTTGGGTAGCTTTCCTTCTACATCTCTTCATTTTGAAGGGAGAAGATATTTACTGTTTATATGTATATTTTTTCATTCTCTACCTCACAAAATCCTGGATACAAATAGCTGATATTCCCTCAATTATTTGCCTATAAACAGTACATCCACAAAAATAAACATTTGTGCTCTCCTCCCTTCGCACCTCCGTTAGCGTCTTCGTTCGCCTCCACTCGCGCCTTTGTTCTTCTCTGCTTGCACCTCTGTTCGTCTCCGTTTGAGGCGACGCCTTCCACCCGCAGCTTCCTCCTCCTCTCGCACCTTCGTTTGCACCACAACCACCACCTGCAACTTCCTCCTCCTTCTCCAATGGTTCTTTGTTTTATGAAAATTTACCCACTTCAATGTCCTAAAAGCCAACACCAACTCTCTGAAGCTTGAAGAAAAACACAGTGAGAAAACTTTTTTCAAAATAATAATAATAATATTCAAGAATTTATGACACACAAATTTTTCAATAGATAAAATAAAATTGATTTTGAATCAACATATCAATATTTTATCTAATTACATTATTTATTATTAGAAATGAATAAAACTATGCAGCCATACACATTCAAAAATAAATATTAAATAAGTATTTAAATATCCATGATAATAAATATAGATATTTTAATCATTTAATTATTTTTCATACTAATAAAAATTTCAATGGTTTCTAACTTGCATAAACGAGTGATAAAGTGCTATTAATAAAAAATTATTTACAATTTAATTCTGAAAATTTATTTATTTTTATAAAATTAAAGTTATTTTGAAGAGATAGCTTTATTTAAATTTAATTATGTGGCGTAATTATTTTTAAAAATTAATTTTATTAATAATATTTTTTTGTTATGTAATTTAATTTATAATTTTTTTTGAGCTGATATTTTAAAAATAATATTTAATTAATTTTATTTAAATTTCAGAAATTACAAACTCATGACCACTCATGAATATATAGAGTGTGATCCTGGTATAGTTTTTTTAAAATAAAAATAAATTATTATTATTATTATTAGTAATAAAATAAACAATTATATTTAGCGACCAAAAGAAATTTGGTGGCTAAAAAATATATATATTTGGTGGCTGATTCGAGGGTAAAAATAAACAATTATATTTAGTGACCAAAGAAAAATCGGTGGCTAAACAATAATCATATTCGATGACTAATTCGGTAGCAGAAAATAAGCAATAATATTTAGCGACCGAATTAAAATCGTTGGCTAAAAAAGAAACATAATCGGTGGCTAATTCGGTCGCATATATATTTTTCCAATTTATACAAAACAGTCACCACTTTAGCGACCGTTTATTTTGTCACTCTCAAGTTCGATCGCTGATTCGGTCGCAAAACTAACTAACATCATTAATAATTCAGTTAGTCACTATTTCGGTTGCAAATTTAACACTACAGGTATTCGATGGTTATTTCGATTGCAAATTGCGACCACTTATTTCCGGTCGCTGAATTCGGTGACTAAATTGTTATTTACTTGTAATTCATACCTAAATGTCTGAATTTTTTTTATTGGTTATTAAAATCTTATAAACGATCGAGACCTGAACTCAAATGACAACAATCTAACAAAGACAAAGAGGAAACATTTCCAATTCATACAAAGAAGAATTGTATTAGAATATTTAACTTAATAATAGAATCTTTGGGAGAAGAGATGTTGACACTTAGGTATTTGTTTTTCTTTTAGTTATTTTTTATATTTTTTCTTTTCTCACCTTTCTTGATTTCAACAAATTGAAAATAAAATAAAATTCAGCTAATAATACTGGTAAGACAATTTCAAATATGGAATCGGGTTTCTCATACCCCAAATTTCCAGAGGGAGTAGTAGAAAAGTCTACCCTTTAGAAACACAACATACTTTTATGTTACTTTTGAGTGGGAGTTTATTTTTCTCATTACTTTATATAAACACGTAATATTTTTCTTTTAAATAACCATTCCAGAATAATAAATAAGCACGCACCACAAAAAAAAAACATTTTAATGATATATACTTTTATATTGTTTCTTAAGAAAAATATTTCTCACTAATAACAAAACAAATTTCTAGGTATTTCTAGCGATGATATATACTTCAAATGATGTCATTATCTTCTTGGAGTGATTGGTTGATTTCTCTTAATTAGATTGGTGTTTGGAACCTTTACAATGTATGAGATATTTGAGAAATTGATCTTTGGTGATTCATGTTTAACGTTTTGTCTAGGTTTTGAAGTTGTAATATGTGTGTAGGTTTGTTGGTTTTTTGTTTCTTTCTCGCAAGGTCAGTTTAATGTGTATGACTCTTGGGTGTTTGGCTTGTTGGCAAAGATCCTATTTATTTGTTAGATTATTGTCTCTTTTTGTGAGAATGTTGATTCATTTCGAGAGTTGATGTAATTGTATTCTATTGTGTTCATGCTTCATGTCTTTTATATGTCAATTTGGCTGATGTGATGTGTTGTAGTGTCTGTTGGATCCCAATCTGATTGGGTGTTAAGAAGTTTGATCTAGATTTTCTTGTATAAGAATTGAGACATTCCTAAAATGTCTCATTTTATTTTATTTATTTGTCATTGATGAAAAAAAATATTCTTGAAGGAATTGTACCTTTATGGATTAGGGGGGGCCCAAGTAATACATGTCCGCTGGGTACACAATTTGTTGACGTGTCGGTTGTCTTCAAGTTCCTTCAAGCTTCCTTCTTTCGCTGTAGATGCTCCGTCGGTCGGGACTACTTGCGATTTCACTTTGACACTCAAGTCAGTGCTATGATTTAGGTGTACTCATGTGGGATCTGAAAAACATACCTTATTCTCTCTACCAGAGTCCTATTTATAGTGTTGACTTAAGGGCTTTTACCTGTGTGGACTGGATAGTCAGCTAACAACGAACATGTGGAGTGGCTCCCTGATATCGTGGAAGTGTATTTTTCAATTTGATCAATTTCTATCGTTGCATTGAGATATTTTTCGGAAATTTCGGAGCGTGCATTTGACCCATTCAACATTACTTGTAATTGCTTCTTTATTACGTATTTATTATGTTGTAAATGTTATTTGATTTGGGTGGTCGGTTCCCGATCGTCCGATGTCTAACTGGTACACTTGTCCTCCAGGCTCGAAGAGATTCATCTCTGAAGAGTCGAGTATGATGGTTGGAATTCCCGAGGTTATGCATGACTGTTGGCAACATTAAATGCGTGGCAGAGATGTGGCGCTTGATATAGTCGTCGTTTCGTGATGCATTGTTTCATCAGATGCATTCAACGGTGGAAATTTGGTGTCATTTCATATGCCGAGTGGTGTTGATCATTGGATCATGTTAGATCTAACAGTGTTAGACGAATGGTAGAGGACCCTCTCTCCTAGTTGCCTTGCTATAAATAGCACTTCATTGAGACATAGAAAGGTTTACGCTTTCCTTCTTGCTCTTAAACCCTGTGTCGTTTGCTCCGAGTGTCGAGTCCCCTAATTTCTTTGAGTTGTCAAATTTTCAGGTCAGTAATGTCTTCCTCTCTGGATTCTTCTGATAATGTTGTAAATATTGAGTCATCTGTGACACACTGCATCTGATAGTGCGAGAAAGGGTGGTGGGTTGAGTCAGTCGTCGGACGTCCCAAGTTATGATTGGGTTGATCCCTCGGTTCTAAAAATTCCCACTAGGTTAAGGGATTCTGATAGCTTAAACCAGTTCTTATTTAAAAATTCATTTTTGACGTCCAACTGTCTGTCTGATGCGATAATGGCTTATATTTTTGGTCTTACCGACCGCGTATGTTATGGTCGGGAAAACGCGCCACATGACTTCTTCTTTGTGTATAATACTTTTTTCGCTGATTTGTACATAACTTTACCTTTTGATGATTTTACAATGGGGGTTCTTCGGATTCTCAATTTAACACCTACCTAATTGCATCCCAACTCGTGGGCGGCCTTTCAGGCGTTCCGAGTACTCTGTCATCTTTTCAAGCTTGTGTCCACACTCGAAGTTTTTTTATATTACTATAATAGGCGTCCGAGAACTCCTGTGAGTTGGTTATCTTTATCTAGCCGACCAGGGAACATTCGTTTTGCTGCCTCTACTACCTCTTATAAAAATTTTAAAGAAAAATACTTCAAAATCTTCGTGGAACCGGATGACCGAGATTATTTTTATAATGCGGACGGGACAACCAAATTTCCTTTCCATTGAACGGAAGAATCCAACCCAACTTGGTAACTGGTTGTGCTCGTCCATGTCACCGTTTGATAGAGAAATTTTGGTAGGTTTTGATCAACTTCCCTATAAACTTCTTACCCAAGAACTGATAGCTTTACACGGGTCATTCAAGAAGTGGGCGAATTTCAATGGTACGTAGATTTCTTGTATCTGATTGTGCATTCGCTATGTTGATGTAGTTTACTTTTATATGTACTTTGCATGTATTATCTTATGAATGGATCCGACCTTGAGCAATTTCATGAGTAACCACAAGCGACAAGCGGTCGCACAGAAGCTTGGAAGCTTTGAGGGAATCGAAAAAGAAAAAGTTGTTGCTACAGTGGAGGTTATTCTTGTTACTGCGGCGATTCCTCCGTTCATCAGTCGAAAGAGGGGTCATCCGCCAAAGGTTCATAATGGGTTTGAGGTTGGACAGTCGTCTGTTAGGCAGCCTTCTATGTTGAGCCCTTCGATGCAAGTGGTCCAGGCTATGCAGTTCGACCTCCTTCCAGAAGATGAAGGTGTTCTGGCAGCTATTTCCACCAGAAACTTAAGATAAGAGCTAGTGGAATTGAAAAGTTGCGCTACCGTCGTGGGCAAGACACTTGATGATTAACTGAATAGGACTAGCACAGTGTAGTGCATAAGTTGAGGGCCGAGTTGGAGGAGTCAGCCAGTTCCTTGAAGGCGGCTTTGGAAGCTGCCAAGGCTTGTAGGAAGAAAATGCAACAGAACGATCGGATGGCTCAAGAACAACAAGAGGCTTTGAAGGCAACTCTCACCAAAGTGGAGGCCGAGAGGGATCAACTTCTGAAAGAAAAATCTAATGCTAAAGCAAAAGAAAAATCTCTTACCGCTAAAATGGAGAAGTGCCAAGAATTCATGCTATGAATTAATAAAGAAAGTTTTTATTAGGATATCCAGCAGGTAGCCTTTTATCATGGCGTGCCGACGAATGACCCTCAGTATGACTTGGGTAAAGATGTAGTAAATAGCAACCTGGTATCACTTGGTGAAAGTGCTGACAATGTGATTGACGAAGAAGAACCTCAGCGTATCGAGGTGACTCTTCTAAAGATATTTTTTTAATAGTTTAAATTTATTTAAAACAACAAATTGAAAAAAAAAAAAAAATTGAGTTTGACATTTTTTTTATAATTTTAATATTTTATTAATTATGGGTAAAAAGATATATATTAAATGTAGTTGTATTAGTTAAAATTTATTTAAAATTACCAATTCAACAAAAAAGTAATTAAATAAGATTTGAGTTTGTTTGTTTTAAATTGAAAGAAACGGTTTTGAATTATAAAAAAAAGGTTTTGAATTAAGAGAAATTGCTTAAAACTATTTTGTTTTCAAAATCAGTTGAAGGGTGTCAAGTAAAAATTCCGACGGGGGAAAATGAGCCAAAATATTGAAGAAGATATGAAGGGAGACATGGGCAGAGAATTAGAAATAACTTATACCGCCACTCCCAAGCGCAACAATCATTGGCTTGGCACGCATGCGTGTCACGCTGGTGTCGCCTTCGTCGTGTGATTGGCGGTTCTGGCGTGAAGGAAGAGTAATGGATTCGGGCGCAGGACTTTGAAAACTTCAAGGTGGAAGAAAGGATGAAGATAATAAAGAAAATCCGCTGGAAGATTCTTCTGTGGCTTTCTCCGAGGGAGAGTCTACCGCCAACATTTTCTATTGCATTTTCCGTAACCTCTCTCTCTCCTTTATCATTACTCTCGAAATGAATTTTTCATTTTCCTTCATTTTTATTTAATTTTATTCGCGACAAACTACCATCAACACGTAACACCCAACCACAACAACCACCTCCATGAACAACCACCTCCATGAACAACCACCATACACCCTCCCTACACAGACCAAGAAAACACCATCCACCACCCCCTAGTGCTATGAAAGTTGCTTAGGAAAACATGGATAATATTAAATTACTAATGAGAAGAATTAATTTATTTGATGAATGGTAGATAAATTTGGGAAATTGTGTCCTTATTTTTGTCTTTGTGTATGAGAGATTCAGATGATGAATATCTCCTTTTGCAGCTTAATTCAAATGGAAAAGGTAGGATTGCTTACTAAAATAAAGAAATCTTATTATGTCATTAATAAAAATTATATCTCTGTAATCATTGTATTTTTTTTATTTCTCTTGATTATGGTTTAGTTATTTTTATTACTATTTTATATTATAAGTTTTTATTGAATTTGTTTTGACCATTTTGGTAAGTTTGTTATTTGAGAATATGTTTTGATTTTTAAATTTCATTGTTATGGTTTTGTTATTTTTTTAATATTGTATATTATAAGTTTTTTTATTGAATTTGTTTTGACCATTTTGGTAAGTTTGTTATGCAACAAGAGAATTTGTTTTGATTTTAGAATTTTATTCTTCGGTGGAAAGATCTTATAAATGAGAATTTTCTTTAAATTGAAAGGATTTTTTTCTAACGTTTGTTTTTGTTATTTGTTTTGTTTGAATTTTGAAAGAATTATTTTATTTGTGTATTTTTTGAGTTTTAGAAAGGGAACATTAGTGTGTTTTATTTAAGAAATCTAAAAGATTTCTTTTTAATTTGAATGTTGTAAGAAAAGTTTATTTAACTCTCTCATGTAAAAAATATATTAGGTTTTAAGGTGAATATTTAATTATGATTGAAAACTAAAAAAGAAAGTAAAATATTCAAAACGAAATATTTTAAAATCGTTTTCTTAAATATTCATAAATCAATTAAAATTATTTTTGGTGAATTTTATATTTTATTTGTTTCTTAATTAATTAGTTTAGTTCAAATTTTATATTAATTTTTTGTAAGCAAACCAAATTAAATTATGTATTACGTTAAACTATAATATTATACATTTAGAGTTAGTTAAAAACTAAAAAAAATATATAATTTTGAAAACATGGTAACAAAAATGTAAATATGTATATAGTTTCTGTTGCTAATATTAGTAATTTATCTATCAAATTAAAATTGCAAATATGAAGTAATTATAAAAAAATATACTATGTTTTTATTTTAGAATTTAAAAACAATAATAACTTGGTGTTTATTTGTTTCATATTTATATTGCATGATAAGATCAATTCATATTCCATTAAACTTGAATTTCATGATTGAGATATGAGCATCTAAAATTGGTTGCAATTCATCAACGACCTCCTCCATGTTAGCTAGGATATCACATCATGCAATGTGTACAAAAAATCATTATATATGTTGATGAAAACATGAAAAATCTGTTATTTATCTATTATCTTTTTGTAACTGATTTTTCATGTTTTCATCAACATGAAACTTTTTTCTACACATTGCATTATATCCTAACTATCATGGAGGAGTCCTTTGATATATAGTAAATTCCAAATGCTTATGTCTCAATTATGAAATTCAAGTTTAATGGAATATCAATTGATCTCATCCATGCAATATAAGAATATAAACAAATATACACTAGTTAAAGACAATATATTTAATGGAATGATGAAGATTATGAGAATAAAGAGGAGAATGGTAGTGTTCACCGTAACCTTGTCGTGTACTTGGATTCAATGTCTAGTTCCATAGTTATTATGATTGAGAAAAAGTGTTAATACTTTAATATCTAAAAGAATGTATGGTAAAGGAGGGATTTTACTTTTTATATTTGTATAAAGTTGTTCCCTATATAACGTGTGCAACCACTCATTCATTGGCCATTTACTTATTATTACGTTTAAACTTTATATTTCTTACCATGGAATTCATCATAATTTTATCTCAATTTCAGTTGCAATGTTTAACTATCCTTTTTATTTATTTAGGAATAAAGATTCTTCAAAACTCCTATTTTTATTCTATTCTTACCAAACTATCTAAGCGCTCTTTTTGAAGACTGGAAAGATAAAAGACAAAATATTATGTTGGGAATCTCTCCTTAGTTTAGTGGGAGACCGTGACAAATGAATATTGGTAATTGATCCATTGAGTATATTTAATGATGGACATTCCGAAATCTTGGGATTGTATCTTTCTCTGAAGACTTTGAAGCTCAGTCTATAAAGTTGATTATTTTTAAGGTATCTTGAAAATACGACAAACATTAGTTATCCATTATCTCTTTATGAAAAAGTTTTATTATGATTCTCTATATAAAGAGAACTTGTGAGGAAGAGATAAAAGTAAGGGAGAAGAGCAACATAGAGAGAAATGAGAGAATAGAAATTCACCATAGCGAGATTAGAAATCTTAGTGAGATGTTATAGAGAATTTGTAATTCATCATTGTTAGGTGAGATTAAGTGTTATCCTTAAGAATGAGAGAAACAAATATTGTAATCAACTTTCATAGTTGAAACATTTTATGGATGAGGTTTCGAGGATTTTTATTTCTCAAATTGAGGAAATTTTCCCAAGTTAAAATTCTTGGTATTATTATTCTATTTTGTTATATTTTTTATTATTTACTTATTGCTTCTGCAATTGCCCATTTTCTATCTACATTAAAGAATGTGAATAAATTATGAATTTTTTAACATTTTAAACATGTTGAATAATGTGATAAAGATGTAAATATAAAAAAAAAATAAGATAAAAAGGATTTTAAGGTCTTTTTATTTTTTCCATGTAATTTTTGTTAAATGTTTCTTTGAGCATATAAGGAAATAGAAATCAAAAGAGATATGATCACACTATGGTGCATGTCTCAACCCAACTCCTTAATGATCATTCCCAAACATAATTAATTCTATCATATTTACTAATGGTCTCTCACCCGTGACTTAGTCTTACCGACTAAAATTTTAAATTGTTTATCTATTTTAAATTTTGTGGTCTCTTTATGAAATTATGTACATTTTGAGATACTTAAAATTATTATTATAGCTAAGGAAATATCATACATTAACAAATAATGATGAATTGGATTATTAGATCATGGTTACCATTAATTTATTTAATGATAAAATTAAAAAATGTAATTTAATTGTTGATATCTAAAAAATACATAGACATAATGATAAAATTAAAAAGAATTAAGGATATACAAAGGCTGTGATAACAATAAAAATAAAAAATTGTGACGTCTTTGTATGATGTGCGTCACAGGGACGAGATGCATTGCGAGATGAGTTAAGTTATGTAACGAGTGAGCATTAAATATTAATGAATCCAGATCAACACACATCACGAATGAGAAAAGTTCAGAATTCTAAGTAATTATTTTTAATATTTTTTAAATTCCAATTCCACCAATGGTTGTGGGTTTTTGTCGCCCCAACAATACTCCTTCTACGCATACTCTTCTTCTTCTTCTCCCACATGGTTGTGACAGTGAAAAACTGAAGAACATAAAATTATTTTGCAACTGGAATGCAGAACGATACTTTTGCCTCCAGCTCAAAAAATATATACGTTTATATATCTCGATAAATAAGTTGCTCTTAAGAACGTTTCGGAAAGGGACGGTAAACTTTTCATTCCTATTCATTTAAAACATAGCGGTGTTTTTCAAAATAAAAGAAAATTATCATTAATGTCAGAATTTTATGAACAAACATAAAAAACTCTACTTTTGCAAGATACATTTGAGTAAAAAAAAAGCATACTATCTTTAACAACATTGCATAAAATAACAACTAAGTGTTTCTACAATCTAAATTAAAATAAAAAATAAAAAATTAAAGACACATAATGACATCTATCTAGGTAATAATTACATGTGATTTGAATGTTGAGGAGTTAGTTAGTAGGAGGAGCAACTAATTCCCTCTTGATCTTGATGTGGTTCAAAGTTATGGTCCTCCAGGCCCAGGCAAGTATGTTCTTCACCACCCATTTCTTGCGC